>Ga0070713_100000196_pt1 | contig 40355 bp, 34 predicted proteins | sample LARL82metaG_FD_65465 | JGI IMG/M metagenome (GOLD analysis project Ga0070713, IMG submission 65465) | Corn, switchgrass and miscanthus rhizosphere microbial communities from Kellogg Biological Station, Michigan, USA - LAR L8-2 metaG | ecosystem: Host-associated > Plants > Roots > Rhizosphere ... | reverse complement strand
CGCCGCGCTTCGCCATCACTTGCCGCAGGATCGGCAGCGCGGACTCGGCATCCATCTGCATCAGCGCCTGCAGTGCGACGACGCGCTCGTCGTCATCGTCGTTAGGGCAGCCGCTCTGGTCACCGAGCTGAGTGGCTTTTTCGGCGACGCGCTGTGCGGCCTCGGCGTTGCCGCGACGTGCCTGCATGCTCTCGATACGCGTGCGGAGGCTCTTGGCATCATCGCGCGTCGAGGCATCCGAGTAGTCGCGTGCCTGGCGCTCGATGGCGTCGATGGCGTCGCGGAGATCGCGCTGCGTGCCGAGTTGATACAGTGAGTATGCGCGATAGTAGAGCGCGTCGCCGGCGTAGTCCGAGTCGGGATAGCGTTCGACCAGCTGCCCGAAGAGCTGTGCGGCGCGCCGGTAGTTCTCGTCGGCCATGGCGCGCCGGCCCAATCGATAAAGCGAGTCAGCGGGATCCTGGGCATTCCATGGCGCGCGAGGGACGACGCGTTCACCGCGCGCCGCGCCGCTGCCGATGCGCAGGGAGCTCAGCTCCCGACTGGCGCTCTCGAGCGCCGCGCCAACCGCGGCGAGATTCACCACGCCGACGCTGTGCACTGATTCCTGAGCCATGGCGTGCGTCGCGGGCATCAGCACGAGCGCGAGCACGAGTGTCGTAAACTTTCTCACAGTGGGTATCCTCACGTGCCGGCGGGACCGAGTCGCGCCGGAATGGTGGTGTGCAGTTTCCCGATCACACCACGACGTTCAATGGAATGCTCGATCAGCTCGAGCTCCTCGGCTCGATGCGGACCGGCGCTGGTGTATTGCGCGATCTGCACGAGCACGAGCTCGAGGTCGTCGAGCAGACGTTTCATCGTGGGGTCATCCTGCGCCGCCGACGCCTCGAGCAGGCGCGTCGTGGTCAGGAGGTTGCGGGCCCAGGTCGTGATCTGGGCGTCGACTTCACCGCGCTTGGCCGCGGCGCGGAAGGAGCTGAGCATCGCCTCGGTTCCCGCGAGATGTTCGACGACCGCCAGGCGATACGCCATGGTCGCCGCGCTCGGCGTTGACGGACGCGAACCCGTGACCGAGTCCGTCGCATTCGCGTCAGCGCGTGGCGCACGATGGCTCGGCGGAAGTGCCGCGACCGCTGATTCCGGACTCGTTATGGGCGTCGGCAGCGAATCGGGCTTCGTGGTCGAGTCGATGCCGCGAGCGAGCAACTGTGCGTGTGTCGAGTCCACGTGGAGTGCCGTACGCGGTTCCACGACGGTGCGGGTGCGTTCGTAAATACGACCGAGCGCGATGCCGAGCACCAACACCGCGGCTGCCGCGGCGGGCATGTACCAGCTGCGTCGTCGGCTCGTCGATGTCGCGGGCGCCACGACGACCCGCTGCCGCGAACGCTGGGCGCGGATTTCCGCCCACATGCGCTCACGCGGCGCCTCATCAGGTCGGTTGTATTCGCGCGCGGCGCGGCGCAGCCGGTCGTCGAAATCGTCGGTTGGATTGGTCATGCGGTGTAGTCTCCAGCAAAGGGCGCGAGCGCGGTGCGCAGCTTGGCGCGCGCATCGAACAGACGAGCCTTCGATGTACCGGTGGGAATGCCTAACGTTGCACCGATTTCCTCGTGCGTATAGCCCTCGATGTCGTGCATGATGTACACGGGACGCAGCTTTTCGGAGAGCGCATCGATCGCCTGAAAGAGCCGCGTGCGCAGGTCGGGCGGCAGCTCTCGCGCCTCCGCGGCCAGCAACGGCGTTTCCTCCAGGTCGGCGGTACGAAGACCAATGCGTTTCACTTTGCGCATTCCATTGAGAGTGACAGAAACCGCGATCGAGTGAAGCCAGGTGGCGAGCGATGAGTCACCGCGAAACTGTTCGAGCCGCTCGAACGCACGAATGAACGTGTCCTGCGTCAGATCCTCCGCGAGATCACCATCACCCGCCATGCGAAATACAAGGCGGTAAATACGATCCACATGGGCGTCGTAGAGGGTGCGCTCCGCTTCGGCGTCGCCGGCGAGGCAACGCGCGATCAGTTCGCGATCCGTGGGGGGCACGTCATACGTCGTTCAGGTGGAAGGATCCGATACAGAGACACGGGTTTCGGGCTCAGGGTTGGGTTTGGCGTGCGCCAAACCCAACCCTGAGCCCGTACCCTGGTCCCTCGCTAGCGCTCGGGACAAGCTTATGTGGAGTGGCGCTCGCTCTTACTCCTATCCCTAATCAACGAAAACTGGGGCGGCCAGAATGGCCGCCCCAGTCAGTTTCAATTCCGTGTCGTTCGTCTTGCCGGATCCTCACGAAGTTCCACGAAACCGATTCGCACCCTGACAACTCTCTGTTCAACGCAACCTGTGAAGGCCGCTGAAGCCGCTGACACACGCAGGAACCACTGATTTGCTCCGTGCGAGACGAAAGCTCCTCGCTGATTTGTTTTGTGAATTGCCTCGGGAAGCCTGCCCGAAGTAGTTCAACAAAGGTCAAGAGACTCGAACCGCTGCCTCCAGGTTCCGATGCTGACGAAACCCGTCAGCGGTCTCAGTGTCCGCCCGCAGGGCGGCTGTGGTATCAGTGTTCCTCCATTCCAGTTCGGCAGAGATATCAGCCAGCCACGTCACAGTTATTCAATTTTTCCCAGAATGCCGTGACGAACCCCTTTTACGGCACCGGCAGCTTCGTGAGCGTCGTCGAATACTTGGTGTTGATGACGTCGGCGAGATAGTCGGCGAGGAGAACATGTGCCGCCGAGGACGGGTGAATGCCATCGAGCGAGATCCACTTGCCGAACGGGGCCGTCGCCGAAGCGAAGTTAGGCGGCGTGATCTGGCCGAGCGCCTTGAGGCTGTCGAGTGCCTGATTCGGATTGAGATACGCAAACCCGATCGCCGCTGCCTTTCCGCTGATATACGTGTTGTAGCCGTTGACCGCGTTTGTGACGGCCGTGATCTCGGCTGGCTCGAGGATGAAGATCTGGCCGACAGGTGCCGGATAGATCGAGGACGTTCCACATGAGATGTCCGGTGGATGTCCGGCGCGAGCTGTCGGCGCCTTGGTGCTGTCATTCCGGAACGCCGCAATCTGTCCGGCGATCAGCAACGACACGAGTGTCGTCGGATTCGCCGTGCAATTCGATTCGATGTTGAGCGGCGTGTTCTTGAACGGATCGGAGCTGGCCGGGTTGTATCCCGAGGCAAGATCGAACGCCCCACGGAATTGTGCATTGCTGATGAGGAGCGAAACAGGAATGAGCGCCGGCGCGTTGGTGACGTTCACCACGCCGATCAGTACACCGCTCTTGAGGCGCGGCGAGCTCCTCTGCAAATCGGCGATCATCGCGTCGTAGTTCGTCTGGAAGGTCGGCTGTGCCGTTACCCCGGGAGAAATACCAGCCGCGGGTACGAGGATACCGGTCAACGCGGCAGGCAGGACGTCGTTGTTCCCGATCCAGACGGTCGCGAACGTGGGATCGGCGACCGCTGCGCGCTGCACCTGGTTCAAGCCGCCCAGGAAGAGTTGCGTGAGAATGTTCGCGTTGGGCGACAACGTCGATGACGCGAGGTCGGGATCTACCGAAGCCGCTCCCGGGACCGCGACGTTGTTGATGACGGCTGTCGTTCCGGAGCGCAAATAGCAGCTCGTGCTGGTGCTCGTCGGAAAGCCCGTGGGCGTGACTCGCGCCTGCGTCTGGAAGTTCGCGATCGGCGGCGGGCAGCCTGGATTCGCGAGCGACGGATACGCGAAGCGCGTCCCCATGATCTGCCGGCCGAGCAGCACGGCGTAGCTTCGCTGCTGCGTCGAATCGTTGATGCCGCCCGACTGATAGCCGGCGGTGAGGCTGTTGCCTAACGAAACATAGCTCTGGAAGATGCCATTACCCGGCTGTGGGCCGAGAACCTTGGCACTGTGGTCGGTACACGCGGCAGCTGCGGCAAGGCTGAGAAGCGCCGCGCCACGCAGTAGAATCCTATTCGACATTTCGGAAGTCTCCCGGAAGCACGGTTCAGAACGAGCTCTTGATGCTCAACGCGAGGATGTTCGCCGTGAGCGAGTAGACGCCGGTGTTCAGCTGATCAGCGGTCTGTGTCTCGCTGAGCCGCTCGTCGATGCGACCGCGGCGGCCCGGGGTCGTCACGAGCACCCAGCCTCCTTCGATGGCGAATTTTCCCATGACGGGAGCCGTGAACCCTAACGAATAGTTGGCGCGATCCTGCTCCGGCAGCAGCGGTGTGACCGTGACGTCCGGCGCGGCGGCACTGACGCCGGAGAATCCGCCGCGGACTCGGACATTGCTCTGGAACTTGTATTCCGCGCCCAGGCGAATGGCCGACGAGTTGTTGTACTCCTCGATCAACGTTCGGCTCGGCGTGAGAGAATTCGAGAACTTGATCGGCAGATCCTTGAATGCGCGATATCCGATGAACGCGTAGTCTGCCTCGAACTCCCAGTTCTTCACGCCGGTGTACGCGAAGCCAGCCTGGAACTGCGACGGATGCGCGATCCGCGTGCTGACTGTCTGCGCTGAAAGGGGACCACCCGGCGAGAAAAATGGCGCGACGATCGCATCGATCGCCGTCCCGGCAGGAATGACGATCTGGCTCGGGTTCGCGGGGTTCGGAATGCTCGCCGGCACAACCAGATTCGTCGCGACCTGAGAGAAGGTCGCGTCGGCGTTGTCGTACTTGAAGACGATCTGAGTCAGGTAGCGGACGCCGAGGGTCCACTCCGGCGTGAGCTTGCCCTGGATCCCGAAGTGGGCGCCGTAGCCCCAGGCACCTCCCTTGAGACGGGCCTGCGCGAACTCAGTGCGCTGCGGAATACCAAAGGATGAGAGCAGCACGCTCTGCGTGCCAACGGTCAGTGACTGCTGCGAAAGATCGAGTGCCTGAATGAGCTCGACATTCGAGTGCGCGATGATCGGTGCGACGCCGATGCTCCACTTCGAGTTGATCTGCCAACCGAGGTTCGGCTGAATGTAGAAGGTCTGCAGCGACGCTTTCTTCGCCGAGAAGCGGCCAGGGAAGTCATTGTTCCATTCTGATGTCAGACCATACGGCACGTAGAAGCCGATTCCATACGCGGCCTTGCTCGACGGATTGTGATAGTTCACGAACACGTTCGGGACTATCGCCGTTGGCACGTTCCCTTTGAACGTCTGACGAGTGGTATCCTGAACGAACTTGCCGTCGATGATGATGGCCGCGGCGCCGGCCGCCCATGTCCAGTTGTTGAGGTTCGTAACGGCCGCAGGGTTCCAGTAAATGGCCGACGCATCGTGACAACCCGTCGCGACGGCGGCGTAACCTCGTCCGAGACCGCAGGTACTGATCTCGTTGAGGCCGAAGCCCTGCGCGGCAGCGCTGCTGCCGAGTAGCGAGACTGCGGCTAATGCGATCCAAAACCGTGAAGCACGGCGGAGCTGCATGTTCGTCCTCCGGTGTGGGCGCGAGCATGGTGGGATGCTCGTCGCGGCGCATGTCGACGCTGGGCGCGCCGCGAGTGTGGTTGGTCCAGCGTAGGTGTGAAGGACTACTCTAAACCGGCGCGTAATATAGGAGGCCGATGTCGCGCTGTCTGTAGTGCGTTCGGTCCCGTCATGATTTCCCAGCTACGGTCGAAGAAGAACCACGAAGTAGCCACGCGTGCGATCCGCGAATGGAGGGTCGATCGACCGACCCACTCCGGCAATCAGCCGGGCACCCGGCACACCGAGAACTGAAACTGGAGTCTGATCGATCGTCAGCTCGGCACCGAAGACACGATGCCACTGCTTGAAGTCATTGGAATGGAACTGCGTGCTGCCGCCCCAGTAGTACGGCGTGAGTCCGAAGAGCGAGGTTGCTGCGCGATACGTGAGTACGCGCTCGCCGTTCGCGACACCGGTGGGCAGTACGCCCATCGTGATCCGTTGCGCGAGCAGCGACGGATCGACCAGAGCGGTCGGCAGACCGCCGATGACGAATTGCTCAAATCCTGGCGCGTTCTCTGACAGGATTCCGTACGTGGCACCAAGATCGAGTGGAAGAAGACCTCTCATGCCGGCTCGGGCGGTTGCGGATACGACGAGTCGCTCGAAGCTCTGGGACGCGCTCTCGCCAACATCGCCGTGCACGAGCACGCTCTGGCTGTAGGAGGCAGCATCCCCGATCTGCCGGGCGGCAGCAGCGAGTTCGCCGAAGGCAAGATCTCTCGCTGTCTGAAAGCTTCCGCCGAGGGTCCCGAGGGCGAGGCGACCAAGCGACCCGCCGAGGCTTGCTCGGATCGACGCGCGATCGAACGCGTAGGGGTAATCGGCCCGAGCCCGCACCCCACTGAGACGTTGGGTGCTGAGAAGGGCCGGAGGCACTTCATCGATCGGGGGATTGCTGGTGATGGCGTCGAAGAAGGCGACGCTCGCCGATGGTCGCGAGCCGCGCCATGTCACATCCAGCGCGCCACCACGCCACACGTCGCCACTGCCGAACGCCGCCTGGCCGAGCATCGTGAGGCGTCCGACCGCATCCGAGTTGACGATGCCGAGCGTCGCCTCACGACCGATGGCGCTTCCACTGGCGGCGGGAATCCAACGCGTCTGCCGGTCTCCCAAGGCATAACGACGATCCCAGTCGATGGGCGAAGGCGAGAAGACTCGCAGGCTCGACGATGGGTTGACCACGACAGGAACGAGTCGCGGGTCGAGCAGGGGAGAGGTCGTCTGGGCGACTGCCGCAGGTCGGACAAGGCGCCGCACGTCATACCCCTGTGAGTGCAGCGACAAAAACCAGATGGAACTGTCCGCGGCATTGACGTCCGGAGCGATTGCGGCGCCCGGCATGCGGGTGAGCGGATGGGCCGATCCCGCGCCCGAGAGGTCAAGCTGCTCGAGGTTCGGCGCTCCCTGCCGATCGCTCACGACGACGAGTGCTCCTCCGCCCAGCCAGACAGGATCGAAGCGATTGGCGCCGTCCTCGGGATCGATGACCCTCGTGCTCTGGCCACTGGCGTCGACGATAGCGATACGCCAACGGTTGTCCCGCTGAATGGCGACCGCGATCGCGCGTCCGTCCGGAGACCAGCGGGGGCGCGCGTACGATGTCAGCACATCGCCAGCGGCCACGGTCATCGAGTTGCCTGACGCGACGTCGATGACGACGACGTCACAATGGCCGCCGCGGCAGCGCAGCGCCGCGATGCTTTTCCCGTCCGGTGATACGTCCGCGTTGCGTACGCTCTCTTCATGGGTCAGGCGCCTAACGCGCCCATCCATGTAATTCCATACATAGAGCTCCGGACGCAGAGAGCCATCGGGGCGCCGCGTGGAGCGCCAGAGGAGTAACCTTTTTCCGTCGGGGAACCAACGGGGATCCTCGTAGGCGCGTCCATCGCTTGCGATCAGAGTCGCCAGCGCGCGCTTCGGGGCGGGGTAGATGCGTCGTGCCGGGACATCCTCAGGGTCCCGCTGGACGAGACGTTGCCGAGCGCGTAGCGAGCCGGTGTCCGGCTCTGCCGCCGAGCGCCAGACGACGACGCGCGGCGCACGGCCGGCGGCGCGAAGTACGAGGGCCACATGCTGACCGTCGCGCGAGATCGCCGGGTCGCCCGTCGCGCGGGTGAGATGCTGAATCAGCTCGCCCTCGACGAGTCCTTCGCGCGCGAGCGCACTGTCGATGGCAACGGCATTGGCCGTGACTTCGGCTCGGAATCGGTCGTACACCACCGCCGGCGCGTCGCCATAGACACCTGCGAAGGCTTCATCGAAGTTGCGATTGGTACGCGCGGTCAATCGTCGCCAGATGTCCACGAGACTGGAATCACCATTACGCCGCGCCAGCCATTCGAGGAACGCCGATCCGGCGAGATAGGCGAACTCGCCCCCGTCAAAATCATTCCAGCTGCTGAGCTGCGCATAGTTAGGCAGCCGTCCCTCGATCGCCCACTGCCGGAGTGTCGCGGGCCGCCATATGCCGTGGGGACGTCCGCTGCCGGTTACCATACCTTCGATGTATGTCGCGTATCCCTCGATCACCCAACGCGGCGATCGATAGGCGATCGGTCCGAGGTTCACCGGCGCGAGGGTCCACATCAGCCGCGTGAACCGGTTGCGCGAGGGCCTCGTTAGGTGCGCCATATGCCCGAACTCGTGGACGGCGAGCATCTCCGGCCACGTTCGAAATTGCCCGATGCTCTCCCGGGGGTCGGGCGGGGACGCCCAGAAGACAATGACCGGATGATCGAGCAGCGTGAACGCGAAGCCGTTCGAGTCGTCGAAGGGATCCTCGATGACGATCTGCACACGCATCGGCGGCGAGTAGCCAACTAGCTTGCTCACCGCGGAATCGATCGCCGGCATCCGCTCGGCGACGAAGCGCGCCCAGCTCGCCATCTCCAACGGATAGTGCACATCGAAACGCCCCGCCCGCAGCGTGCGCCAATCGAGCCACGGTCGAACGAAGAGCTGACCCTCGAGTCGGGTCGCACCGCCGAGCAAGGCGACCACCAGCCACCACATGGCCACCCAATGCGAGCGACGAAAACGAGAAAAGGACGGGCAAAGTTGCCCGTCCTTTCGATTGGCTGGAGGCATCCGTGAGCTCAGCGCGACGTTTCGCGCTCCGCGTCTCGATCGTTTCTCCGCGCGCGGCGCTGCGCGAGAAAATCCATCAGCCACGTCTGCGGAATGAGGAAGAGCGGAGTGAGAAAGAAGCCAAGGAGCGTGTTCAGCCAGATGAGCGCGATGTAGAATGCGCCTAGCGCCACGCCAACCCAAAGAACTCCCAGCGGACCGTTGGATTCCACGAGCATCTCCCGTTTGCGACGGTGCGGATTGAAGATAGAGGCGAAGAGTCGAGTGGCAAAGTGGGCTGAGATCGAGACGTCTCGAAGCGACGACCGTCACCGCAAGTCAGCCCTGCGAGATCTGGCAGCTCTGGTCGCGCAGTCACTGCCGGAGGGCGGGCGTGCGGTACTCGCAATCTCTGGCGGGCTGGACTCGATGTCACTGCTGGACGTCGCCGCCGGCCTGCGACTGCAGCGCCGCTGCGCCGTGACGGTGGCGACCTTCGATCACGCGTCGGGTGCGCACAGTGCGCGCGCGACAGCGCTCGTCGCTCGCGTTGCGCTCGGGTATGGATTGCCAGTCGTCGTCGGTCGCGCACCGGCGATGACGCGGCGAAGCGAGGCGGCGTGGCGCGCAGCGCGCTGGCGATTTCTGCGCTCCGTCGGCCGCTCGCTAGACGCATCCGTGGTCACCGCGCACACGCGTGATGATCAGATTGAGACTGTGCTCATGCGCGCGATGCGCGGTGCTGGTGCTCGCGGTCTGGCCGGGCTGGCCGCCCCATCGTCGATTAGACGGCCTCTTCTCGACGTGAGACGCTCCGAGTTGTACGCATATGCGCGGGCGCGGTCGCTCGAGTGGATCGATGATCCGAGCAACACGTCAGCGAGCTTTCTCCGAAATCGGATTCGACGCGATCTCCTGCCGGCGCTCGCTCGCGCTCAACCAGAAATCGCAGACGACTTGAAGGCCATCGGGGAGAAGGCAGCGGCGTGGCGAGTGGAGCTCGCGGCGCTCGTCGACGAGAGCATCCGGTTCACGCTGCGAGGGGACGCGCTCGAGGCACCCGGCCTCGACGTTAGCCGTGCCGATCTGACTCATCGCACCATGCCCGAGCTCGCAATCCTATGGCCGGAGCTGGCGTCCCGAGTGGGCGTCACACTCGACCGGAGAGGGATCGACCGCGCAGTCGAGTTCACCCGCGCCGGTCGGAGCGGCGGAAGGATTCAACTATCCGGCGGCTGGGAGCTTACTCGAGCTCGCGACTGGCTGGAGCTGCGTGCGATTCGAACGGCCACCCATCAAACGGATGTTGCACAGCGCCTCGGTGAATCCGTCGCCTGGGGACGCTGGCGGTTTTCCACCGTCGAGCAATCTGCCGGTACCGATCCGTGGCGCGCCGAGCTCGGAGGTAACGACCTGAGAGTCCGCTCCTGGCGACAGGGCGATCGCATGGTCGTTCGCTTTCGGGATCAACTCGTTGGGCGCAAGGTGAAGTACTTTTTAACCGATGCAAAGATTACGGGACACATCCGCGCGAGCTGGCCCGTAGTGCTCGCTGGTGACGAGATTGTCTGGATTCCCGGAGTCCGCCGCAGCGACGCGGCAACCGCACGGTCCGGTAGACCGGTTGTGACCTACGTCTGTGACTATCTCGATCGCCGACCCTAGACTGTCTGGCCGTGCCGTGCGCCGCATCGTGTACTCGCAGCAGCAGATCGCGGCGCGCGTGCGTGAGATGGGTGACGAAATCGCTGGTGCGTATCCCGACGGGGAGCTACTCGTCCTCGGCCTATTGAAGGGGAGTTTTATATTTCTGAGCGATCTGGTGCGGGAGATTCGTCGGCCGCTTCAGATCGATTTCCTGGTTGCAGCGAGCTACGGGGACGCCATGGTGTCGAGCGGCAGCGTAAAGCTCGTTTATGATCCGGAAACGGAATTGGGGGGTAAGGATATTCTCCTGGTAGAGGATATCGTAGACACCGGGCGTACCCTGAACCGACTTATGGATCTCCTACAGGCACGGAAACCGCGTTCGCTGGAGATCTGCGCGTTGCTGCATAAGCATGTAGCAGCCGAGCTCCGGTACCCGACGCGGTTTGTCGGGTTCGACGCGCCGAACGAGTTCCTGGTCGGATACGGGTTGGATCACGCGGAAAATTTCCGTCACCTTCCGTACATCGCGAGCTTGCAGTAAATGCCAGTACCCATTCCTCCGAAGTCGCCAAAGAAGGACGTGAACTGGGGCCGTCTGTCGAAGACGCTCTCGTTCTGGCTCCTCATCCTGCTCATTCCGGTTGCCCTGATTCAATTGTCGGGGGCCCGGTCGGATCAGGCACCGCTCATCACGTACACGCAGTACAGGTCTGAGCTCGACCGGGACAACATCCGCAAGGTGAAAATCCAGGCGGGGAAGTATGTCCAGGGCGATTTCAAGACGCCTGTTCCCTATGACGGCCGCAACGTGCCGAAGTTCAACGTGCGCCTGCCTATGGAGAATGCTCAGGCCGAGGTCGACAGCCTGTCCAAGCGTGGGGTGATCATCGAGGCCGAAGATGCTCGGCCCTCGGTCACCGCGTACATCCTGAACTTCCTGCCCTGGCTGCTGCTCATCGGCTTCTATCTGTTCCTGTTCAGGCAGATGCAGGCCGGTGGCGCCAAGGCGTTCTCGTTCGGAAAGTCGAAGGCGAAGCTGCTCACCGGCGACACGCCGAAGGTGACGTTCGCCGACGTCGCCGGCGCGGACGAGGCAAAGCAGGAGCTCCAGGAGATCATCGAGTTCCTGCGCGATCCGCAGAAGTTCACCAAGCTGGGTGGACGGCTGCCAAAGGGTGCGCTGCTCGTCGGTCCGCCAGGCACGGGTAAGACGCTACTCGCGCGGGCGGTGGCCGGAGAAGCGGGACGGCCGTTCTTCTCGATGTCGGGCTCCGACTTCGTCGAGATGTTCGTCGGCGTCGGCGCGTCGCGCGTCCGCGACCTGTTCGAACAGGGCAAGGCACACGCGCCGTGCATCATCTTCATCGACGAGATCGATGCCGTCGGACGACACCGCGGTGCCGGCTTGGGCGGCGGACACGACGAGCGTGAGCAAACGCTCAACCAGCTGCTGGTCGAGATGGACGGCTTCGAGTCGAATGACGGCGTCATTCTGATCGCGGCTACCAACCGCCCAGACGTGCTGGATCCGGCTCTGCTGCGCCCCGGCCGCTTCGACCGCCAGATCGTGGTGGATGCCCCGGACCTCAAGGGCCGCGAGGGCATTCTCAAGGTCCATCTGCGCAACAAGCCGATCGCGGACGATGTCGACATCACGACCGTCGCGCGGGGGACGCCCGGCATGGCCGGCGCCGATCTCGCGAATCTCGTGAACGAGGCCGCGCTGCTCGCCGTTCGCCGGAACCACGATCGCATCTACATGATGGATCTGGAAGACGCGAAGGACAAAGTCATGCTGGGCGTCGAGCGCAAGTCCATGGTGATGAAGGAGGACGAGCGCCGCCTAACGGCATACCACGAGGCAGGCCACGCGATCTGCGCCATCAAGATCGCGGGCAACGATCCGCTGCATAAAGTGACGATCGTGCCGCGCGGCCGCGCGCTTGGTCTCGCGTTCACGTTGCCAGAAGACGATCGCGTCTCGATCACGCGACAGCAGCTCGAGGCCCGGCTCGTCATGAGCTACGGCGGCCGCACCGCTGAAGAAATCGTTTTCGGCCGCGATCGGGTCACTACTGGTGCCGCGAGCGACATCCAGCAGGCCACGGCCATCGCCCGTCGCTACGTGACGCAGTGGGGTCTGTCCGAGGCAATCGGGCCCGTTCTCGTTGGCGACAACGAACAGGAGCTCTTCCTCGGCCGCGAGATACAGCATCGCCGGGAAGTCTCCGAGCAGACGGCGCAGATCGTCGATCAGGAAGTGAAGCGCGTCATCGGGGAGGCGTTCGACCGCGCGAAGAAGACGCTGCAAGACAATATCGATCTGTTGCACGCGGTCGCTGCGGCACTTCTCGAGCGTGAGACGCTGACGCGCGAGGACGTCACGATTTTGGCAAAGGGTGGGACGCTGCCACCGCGCGTCAGTGGGGCGATCACCGGTGGAACGCCGCAGGCGCCGCCGAGCCCAGCGCTCGAACCGCGTCGCACGCCGCCCTTTCTTGGAGGCCCCGAGCCGTCTCCGGCATGACGGAACCCAGGGGCTAGGGAGTAGAGAATAGGGGCTAGGGGTTGCTGATCCCTGGCCCCTATTTTCTAGGCCCTATTCTCTGGGCCCTAGCTCTTCAGCGCAGCCTCCTCGATGCGAGATTCGTGGCGAATCAAGGGTCGGTCCCTTCCGCTCAATCGCCCACTCATCATGGGGATTCTGAACGTGACCCCCGACAGCTTCAGCGATGGGGGTCAGTTTTTTTCACTGGCGGCCGCAGTCGAGCATGCGCGTAATATGAACGAGCAGGGCGCGGACATCATCGACGTCGGTGGCGAGTCGACGCGGCCTCAGGGAGCGGCACCAGTGGATTCCGCGGAGGAGCTGCGCCGTGTAATTCCAGTTCTGGCACAGATCGCCGATGCGCTGCCAGAAGTCGTACTCTCCATCGACACCGTGAAAGCCGACATAGCGCGCGAAGCACTGGAGGCGGGTGCAACCATCGTAAATGACGTTTCGGGCTTTCGCCTGGACCCACGAATGGGCGAGATTTGCGCGGGCACCGGCGCTGGAGTGGTCTTGATGCATTCTCGGGGTGGCGTGAGCGAGATGGGCACGTATGCCCATGCCCGATACGATGACGTCGTGGATGACGTACTGGTGGAACTGCGGGAGCGCGTCGATGCGGCGCGGCGTGCCGGTGTCGCCGCGGAGTCCATCGCCGTCGATCCGGGGATTGGCTTCGCCAAGCGTAGTGAGCATTCGCTCAACATGATCGCCGCGCTGCCGGAGCTTGCGGCGTGGGGCTTTCCGATCGTGTTCGGCGCGTCGCGCAAGCGATTCCTGGGCGAGATCGCCGGCATCAAGGAGGCCGCGGCGCGCACTCATGCCACCGTCGGCGCCAACGTCGCCGCGCTCGAGCGAGGGGCGCGCGTCTTTCGCGTTCACGACGTCGCCGCCAACCGGCAGGCGCTCGATGTCGCGTGGGCCATCATCGAGCGGTCTCGGCGCGAAGCGCGCGTCGGCGAGGGGGCGTGAGCTTTCTCGAGCAGATACGACTGCTGAGCGTCGGCTGGCGCGACGTCCTCGAGGTCGCGATTGTCGCGTACGCCATCTACCGAGTGCTTCTACTCCTGCATCGGTCGCGGGCGGTGCCGGTATTGATCGGTATCGTCGTGCTACTTCTCACCTACGCGGCTGCCGCGGTGTTGAAGCTCACGATGATTACGTATCTGCTCACCCTCGTTTACACCTACGGCGCGATCGCGCTGTTGATCATCTTTGCTCCCGAGTTGCGCATCGCGTTGTCGGTCATCGGGCGATCACCGATGCTTCGGTTCATCCGTCATATGGGGGATACGGATGTGGCCGACGAGGCGGCGAATGCCCTCGAGCGACTGAGCCGGTCGGGGATCGGTGCGATCGTGGCGATCGAACGGGAGGTGCCGCTCGACGATTACGTTCGTTCGGGATCGGAGGTGCAGGCCAAGGTATCGGCGGATCTCCTGACGACGATCTTCACCCCCTATTCGCCTCTGCACGACGGAGCCGTGATCATTCGCGGCGACACCATTGTCGGGGCGGGATGCATCCTGCCGCTGTCGCAAGCGGCGCTGCTCGATCGCTCGTTAGGCACGAGGCACCGCGCCGCGCTCGGCCTCAGCGAGGAGACCGACGCGCTGGTGGTCGTCGTCTCCGAGGAGACGTCCGCGATCTCCGCGGCCATGCAGGGTCGCCTGTGGCGCAATCTCACGTCGGCACAATTGCGCGACATGCTCGCCGGTCTCCCGCCACGCTCGAGTGCGGAACAGCCTAGGCTCGAGGCGCGCGCGTAGCGGCGCGGCCCGGCTCAGCGCCGAGCAGGGGGCGTGGATCGCCGGGGCTCTGCTGCTCGTCGTGTATGTCTGGAATCTCGCCCCGGACGTCACATTCTGGGACGCGGGCGAGTTCATCGCCAGCGCGCATTCGTTAGGCATCCCACACCCTCCGGGGACGCCGCTGTTCGTGCTCCTGCTCGCCATCTGGGCGCGCGCCTTTCCGTTCCTGCCCTACGCCGTCGCGTGCAACCTCTTCTCCGCGGTGTGCACGGCGGCGGCTGGGCTGCTCAGCGCGCGGCTGATTGGTCGCGGGCCCAGGCTCGAGCGCGGACGCAACGACGGATGGTACGTGCTCGCGGGGGTGCTCTGCGCGGGCGCGATGAGCACGGTGCGCCTGAATGCGACCGAGACCGAGGTATACGCGGCGTCGATCGCACTCGTGGCCGTCACCCTCGCCGTCGCGGATCGCGCGGGACACAGTGCAAGTGCGCGCTGGCGCGTGCTCACGGCATATCTCATCGCGCTGGCGGTGCCGTTGCATCTCAGCGCGCTGGTTGCCGCGCCAGTCGCTGTGTACCTCGCGGCGAGCAACGACGAGGGCCTCATCGATTGGCAGACCGCTCTCTCGTTGCTCGGCGTCACGATTGCCGCGATCGGAGCGGGAAAGGTCTCGCCATGGCTGAGCGTTCTAGGCGCGCTCATGATCGGCGTCTCCGCTCCGATTGCCGGTCAGATGTGGCGCTCGATTCCCCGCCAGACTCCCGGCGCGGTGAGGCTGGTGTTCGTCGCACTCGTTGCCGTCTCGGCGGTCTTCGTGCTCCTCGTGCGCGCGCGACACGACCCCGCGATCAATCAAGGCAATCCGTCCACCCTGAAGACGCTCGCCTACGTGGTCGCTCGCCGGCAGTATGATGTTCCCGGCCTGTGGCCGCGAACCGCGCCGCTGTGGCTCCAGCTCGCGAACTGGTTCGAGTATGCGGACTGGCAGGTTGCACTCTCGTTAGGTCCGACGCCCATCCCGACCATCGGGCGCACGGTAGCGACGATCGTGTTCGCGTTTTTCGCACTCGTTGGTGCCTCGGCCCATCGTGGCGCCGATCCGCGCCGCTGGCGAGCCATGGTTCTCCTCCTGCTCTGCGGCACGATCGGTGTCGCGCTGTATCTGAACATGCGCGCCAGTCCGTCTTTTGGGTGGGGAATCCTTCCCGCGAACGCGATTCGTGAGGCGCGCGAGCGCGACTACTTTTTCGTGCTGGGATTCTGGGCGTGGGGCCTGTGGGCGGGATATGGCGCGGTGACACTCGCGCAGCGAGTGCGAGTGCGCCCCGTGTTCGGAGTCCTCATTGCAGCCCTGCCGATCGTTCTGAATTGGCCGGCGGTGACGAGACGTCGCCAACCTGAGGCCTCCCTTCCACGCGAGCTCGCGAGGGCACTCCTACTTTCGGCTCCCCAACATGCCGTTCTATTCGTGGACGGCGACAACGACACCTATCCACTGTGGTTCATGCAACAGGTGGATGCGCTCCGACGCGACGTCACCGTGGTGACAATCCCACTACTCGGTGCTGATTGGTACGGTGCAGAGCTCGCACGTCGGTATCAGCTGTTGCCAGGTCGGGGAAAGGCCGATGCACCAAGCGACCGGCCTCTCCCGGTGGTGATTGCGGAGCGTGCTCGAGAGCTCGGGCGCCCTGTTGCCGCATCGATCGCGCTCGACAGGCACACGCGAAATGAGCTCGGACGCGACTGGGTGCAGACGGGCATGGTGTACGTTCAGCAGACCATGACTGGCAGCGACAGCGGTTCCAGTCGAAGCGTCGACGTCGATAGCGCGGTAACCCGCCAATGGGCACAGCGTGTCGACGAATGGCTAAAGGGTATGGTCGCCCGGGGGTCGACTGACACAATGGACGACTACGCGGCAGGCCTGCTGCAATGTCCCCGGTTATCGCTCCTTCCGAGCCCGAGCAAAGCGCAAAGTGATTCACTTGCTTCGCTCTGTAACCGCCGATAACTTGGTACGTTATGCGATTTTCTGACCTGCCGGAGCGATTGCGGGAGGTCCGGGATCGCATCGACGCTGCCGTGCAGCGCGGGGGCCACCGTCAGCGCGTGACTGTGGTTGCCGTGACGAAGACGCATGGCCCGGAAGCGGTGGACGCAGCGTTGCAGGCTGGGCTCCAGGACGTGGGGGAGAATCGCGTTCAGGAGGCGCTCGAGAAGATGGACGCCGTTCATGGCGCGGTCCGCTGGCACCTGATCGGACATCTACAGCGGAACAAGGCGAAGCAGGTCACCCGCTTCGACCTCGTGCACTCCATCGACAGCCCGCGCCTCGCCGACGCTGTGAATCAAGTGGGCAGCCAGGCCAATCGACCTGTCGACGTCCTGGTGCAAGTGAATGTCGTCGGTGAGGAGACGAAGGGAGGTTTCGCGTTGGAGACGCTGCAGGCCGAAGGCGAACGATTGCAGGGCTCCGCCGGCTTGTGCGTTCGCGGTGTGATGGCGATGGCGCCGCTCGACGCGGACGAGGACACGCTTCGCCGAGTGTTTGGCGGCGCACGTCGCGCTCGCGAGACACTGCTAGAGCTCGGGCATCCGGCAACGGAGCTCTCGATGGGAATGTCGAATGATTTCGAGGTGGCGGTGGAGGAGGGAGCGACATTGGTGAGGCTCGGGACCGTCTTGTTCGGAGCGAGGGAGGCGAGCGCATGAAGGACGAGATGTTCCGATTGACTCCGCTCGACGTGCGTCGCATGGAGTTCCCCAAAGCGATGCGCGGCTATGACGCGGCGCGCGTCGACGACTTCCGCGAACAGGTGGCGGACGAGCTCGAGCGCCTAACGCGCCTCAATCAGGATCTCGAGGCCAACGTTCGCTCGCTCACCGAGCAGCTCCGTGGCTTCCGTGACCGCGACAAGGCGCTGAACGATGCACTGGTCTCGGCGCAGCAGCTCCGCACGGAAGTGCGCGATCAGTCGGAGCGGGAGGCCCAGCTCGTTCTCCGGGAGGCACAAGCCGAGGCTGATCGCATCGTGCAGAGTGCGCAGATGGATGCGATGCGCTTCGCGGATCAGATCACTCTCCTTGCCCGCATGCGACGCGGCTACCTGAAGCAATTCCGGGTCATGCTCGAGCGGCAGCTCGCGGAGATTGCTGTCGAAGAGGATGCCCCGGATCCCGATCCTTCCGCGGTCGTCGGCGGTGAACCCCAGCCGCCGGACTCTTCGCAGAATCCGCGATCAGGAGCGCTCTTTCGCGGATGACGACGCACGCGCAGCTGGGCACTGATTCGCCGCTCGATGCCACGATGGCCCTGCATACGCTCGAACGGGTCGAGGAGGCCGCAGCGGCCGTTCGCGAGCGGTTCGATCGTACGGCCGAGGTTGCGATCATCCTCGGCACGGGCCTCGGGAAATTGGGCGCGGAGATCGAGACTCGCGTCTCCATCGAGTATGCGGACATCCCGAATTTTCCGCTCTCCACGGTCGAGTCCCACGCGGGGCGGCTTCTCTGCGGTACGCTCGCGGGGAAGACCGTCATTGCCATGCAGGGCCGCTTTCATCGATACGAGGGATATTCGCTGCAGCAGGTGACGTTTCCCGTGCGCGTGCTCCGCGCGTTAGGCGCGGACACGCTCGTCGTATCGAATGCGTGCGGAGGCATGAACCCACTGTGGAGCGCCGGCGATCTGATGTTGATCGCGGATCACATCAACCTGCTCGGGGACAACCCGCTCGTCGGGCCCAACGATGACCGGCTCGGTTCGCGCTTCCCGGACATGTCCGACGCGTACGATGCGCGGCTGCGGGCTGTTGCTCGGGCGGTCGCTCTCGAGCGTGGCATTCCCCTGCAGGAGGGTGTATACGTCGCCGTAACCGGGCCCAATCTCGAAACACGGGCGGAGTATCGCTTCCTGCGCGCGATCGGCGCCGATGTCGTGGGCATGTCCACGGTGCCGGAGGTGATCGTCGCGGTTCACGCTGGAATGCGAGTCCTCGGCCTTTCGATCATCACCGATATGTGTTTGCCGGACCATCTCGAGCCAGCAACAGTCGAAAAGATCATCGCCGTCGCCACTGGCGCCGAGCCGAAGCTCACGCGACTGGTAACCGGCGTGCTGGAGCGGCTGTGAGGCTATGACAGCCACCAATACCGGCGCGACGGAGTCCGCGCAGTTCGAGCCGCTTCCTCCCGATCGTCCGGCGGACGCGCTCGAGCAGGAGCTGCTCGCCCAGTGGGAGCAGGAGAAGCTGTTCGAGCAGCAACTCGCGGCCAACGCCGAGTCGCCATCTTTCGTGTTCTTCGAAGGTCCGCCGACCGCGAATGGCCGGCCGGGCATCCATCACGTGTTTGCTCGCACGATCAAGGATCTCTTCTGCCGCTACCGGGCGATGAAGGGCTTTCGGGTCGAGCGGAAGGCGGGATGGGACACCCACGGCTTGCCAGTCGAGATCGAGGTCGAGAAGCAGTTAGGCATCAGCGGCAAGCAGCAGATCGAGGCGATCGGCGTGGCGGAGTTCAACCGTCTCTGCCGTGAAAGTGTTTTCCGATACCGCAGCGACTGGGAGCGGCTCAGCGGACGCATCGGCTTCTGGCTCGATTACGCGCACCCGTACATCACGTTCACCAATGACTACGTCGAGAGTGTCTGGTGGGCGCTGAAGACATTGTATGAGCGCGATCTGTTGTATCGTGGACACAAAATTCTGCCGTACTGCCCTCGCTGTGGCACGGCGTTGTCGAGTCACGAGGTCGCGCAGGGCTACGAGGAGGTCGAAGATCCGAGTGTGTACATCGCGCTCGAGGTCCAGGAGCGCGAGGCGCCTAACGGGAAAGCGGCGGGCGGCGGACGGCGCGCCCAACGGCGCATTCTCGTATGGACGACGACACCTTGGACGCTGGTCTCCAACGTCGCACTTGCCGTCAACCCGGATCTCGAGTACGTCGAGGTCGTTCGACGGGAGGGGGAGGATCACCGCACCGTCATTCTGGCGAACGACCGCGTGCGCGCAGTCCTCGGCGAGGACTACGATAACAGGTGGGAGATCGTCGGACGTCATCGCGGCTCGGAGCTCGTGGGCTGGCGCTATCACCGGCCGTTCGATTGGCTCGAGTATCCCGAGGGTCGTGCGCACGAGATCATAGTTGGCGAGTCGTTCGTATCGGCGGAGGACGGCAGTGGCGTCGTGCACATGGCACCCGCGTTCGGCGCCGATGACTACGCCGCTGGGCAGCGCCATAATCTCGCCTTCCTCCAGCCGGTGGACGCCCGGGGAGAATTCCCGCGCGATCTGCCAATCGTAGGCGGTCTGTTCGTCAAGGATGCCGACGCGCTGCTGATCGAGGAGCTGAAGCGCCGCGGGGTGCTCTGGAAGGCGGGCCGGCTGATGCACTCATATCCGCATTGCTGGCGTTGCGATACGCCGCTGCTGTATTACGCGCGTACCTCGTGGTTCGTGCGGACGACCGCATATCGGGACTCGATGCTGGTCCGCAACGCCGCCGTCGACTGGCATCCTCCCGAAGTGGGTGAAGGTCGCTTTGGCGAGTGGCTGAAAAACAACATCGATTGGGCTATCTCACGCGACCGGTATTGGGGAACGCCACTGCCTATCTGGCTGTGCGACGCCGACGATACGCACATCGTCGCGATCGGGAGTTATGCGGAGCTGGCGCAGCGCGTCGGCAACTCGCTGCCTAACGACTTCGATCCGCACAAGCCTCACGTCGATGGCTACTCCTGGCGCTGCACGAAGCTGGGTTGTTCGGGGCACATGCACCGTGTGCCCGAGGTGATCGATACCTGGTTCGACTCCGGCTCGATGCCCTTCGCACAGTGGCATTTCCCATTCGAGAACCGCGAGCGGTTTCTGGCGCAGTACCCGGCCGACTTCATCGCCGAAGGAGTGGACCAGACGCGTGGCTGGTTCTACTCAGTTCTTGCGATCGCTACGGGGCTCGAGCTGGAGAACGCCGCCGCCCGTGCCGCAGGCGTCGAGTCACGGGGAAACGCAGCGATAGTGAATCAGCCGCCGTATCGAGCGGTAGTTGTCAACGACCAGGTACTCGATGCCGAAGGCTTGAAGATGTCGAAGAGCCGAGGCAACGCGGTGGATCCGTGGGAAGTGATCGGCCGGCATGGGGTCGACGCCGTTCGTCTGTTCTTTGTCGCCTCCAGCAACGTCTGGGTGCCGCGTCGTTTCGATGAGCGCGTCATTCGAGAGCAAGCCGGCCGCTTCCTGCTCACCTTCAAGAACATCTACAGCGGCATCTTCGCGCAGTATGCGAATTTCGGGTGGACTCCGTCGGAGCTCGACCCGCCCATCGAGCGCCGGCCTCCGCTCGATCGTTGGGTATTGGGCCGGCTGGCCGCGGTCGAGCGCGCCGTGGACAATGCCCTGATGCGTTACCAGGCGACCGATGCCGCCCGAGCGATAATCGAGTTCGTCGATGACGATCTCGCGAACTGGTACGTCCGTCTCAGCCGCGCCCGCTTTTATGAGGTCGAGCTCGAGGACAACCGCGCGGCGTTCGCGACGTTGTTCGAGGTGCTTGTCTCGGTGTGTCGGCTGCTCGCGCCAATCGCACCTTTCGTCAGCGATTGGATCCATCGCCAGCTCGTCGGAACTTCGGTCCACCTGGCGCCGTTCATCACCGAAAGGCCGGCAGTCGCTTCCGCGGATGCGGGCCTACAGAGCGCGATGTCGGCGGTTCGGACGCTCGCCCGCTTGGGACGAGCAGCTCGAGAGGAGGCTTCGATCAGGGTGCGTCAACCGCTGACACGGCTCGTTTGCGTGGCGCCGAACGTCTCGGAGGCGGATTTGGATCCTCTGGTTGGGCTGATCAGGGCGGAGCTGAACGTGAAGCAAGTAGACTTCGCCACGTCCGCGGACGCACTCGTGACATTGGAGGCGAAACCGAACTTCCGCTCCCTGGGTAAGAAGTTCGGAAAAAAGACGCAGCTGGCGGCGGAGGCGATCAAGGCGTTCTCGAGTGATCAATTGCGTTTGTTCCTTCGGGGAGAGCCGCTCGTCGTCACCGTCGATGGCGATTCCCATGCACTTGATCAGGAAGATGTGGGCATCATTCGCCGGGCGTCGGGCGCATTGGTTGTAGAGGAAGACGGAGGGTTCTTCGCCGCGATTGACCCCACGATTACTCTGGAGTTGAAGCGGGAAGGCCTCGCACGTGAGCTGGTTAGCCGGGTACAACGTATGCGAAAGGAGGCTGGATTAGCGGTCAGCGATCGTATCGTTCTGACCGTCGTCGGGTCCGATGAAGTCCGAGCCGTTCTCGAGGCACACGGAGAGTGGATCGCATCGGAGGTGCTGGCAACCGAGCTCGTCACGGACGGTGAGCTCACGGGTCGGTATGACGCCATGCAGGAGCTCGACCTCGATGGGGTCGTAGCGCGCGTGGCCTTCACCAGGATACAGTAGCAATGCCTACAACGAACAAGGCCGCGAAGCCCAAGCCGATGACAAAGAAGAACCTCCAGCATTTCGAGAAGCGATTGCTGGAGGAGCGTCGGCGGGTCCTGAAGGAGCTTGGCCGAGCCGACGAAGCCTTCGGCAATACGCCGCAGTCCGCGGACGGCGATCTAAGCAGCTACTCATTCCACATGGCGGACCAAGGTACCGATGCGATGGAGCGCGAAAAGGCGTTTCTTTTCGCGAGTCAGGAAGGCCGCTTCCTGTGGCACATCGACGAAGCGCTGCGGCGACTCTATCGCAATCCAGATTCGTTCGGGAAGTGTCACAACTGCGGCCAGGAGATTGCGTTCGAGCGACTCGACGCGCTCCCGCATGCGCGGTACTGCATCGATTGTAAGCAGCGCGAGGAAGATGCGAAGAAGTAGCAATGCGGCGCTGTTCTGGCCGGTGATGATCCTGGTGACGGCGAGCGACTTCATCACGAAGAAGCTCGCCCTGGAGTCGCTCGTTCCGCGGGCGACTCCTCATAACGTCTTTGGCGAATGGTTCCGGCTTGCGCTCGTTAGGAATCCGGGCGCCGCATTCGGGCTGAATGTCGGGATCTACTCCCGCTACATCTTCATGGGGCTGACGATCGTCGCCCTCGTCATCCTGGCGCGGCTGTATCGGAGCACGCGGCCCGGGGACGCGTCGCGCGTCATCGCCCTCGCGCTCGTCTGCGGGGGTGCGGTCGGGAACCTCATCGATCGCGTGACTTCCGTCGACGGGGTGATCGATTTCATCGACGTGGGCATCAGCGAGATCACGCGCTGGCCGACGTTCAACGTCGCCGACATGGCGGTAAGCTTCGGCGCGTTCTTGCTCGCGTGGGTGCTGTGGGAGGAAGATCGCGAGCTCGCGACAGACGTTTCACCCGTTCCCGTTGCCCGAGAATCGGGAGAAGCGTAGCGACAGACGAGAATCACTACATTTCGGTCCAGAGAGCAGATACCTCGTCGCTCGCTCATTGGGATGACATCCAAACCTTCGAACGCACGAGTCTTCTGGTCAGCCGCGCTCATCGTCGTGTTTCTCGACGTGGCCACGAAGATCATCGTGCAAAACACGCTGCCCGTGCTCGAGCCGAAGGAGATCTTCGGCGAGTACGTGCGCTTCACGCTCGTATACAACCGCGGGGCGGCGTTCAGCATGTCGCTCGGCGCCCAGTCGCGCTGGATCTTCGGGACGTTCGCGGCGATCGCCCTCGTCATCCTGTGGCGTCTCTATAAACAGGGGATATCGGGTGATTGGCCACGATCGCTCGCGTTAGGCCTCGCCTGGGGTGGAGCCGCTGGCAATCTTATCGACCGGATTCGCGAGCCGCGCGGCGTTGTCGATTTCATCGACGTCGGTGTCGGGACAGTGCGCTTCTGGACGTTCAACGTGGCTGATTCCGCGGTGACGGTCGGCGCGATTCTGCTCGCATTCGTACTGTGGTACGAGGAGCCGCCAAAGGCACAGCGAGCCAGTAGCGCCACCGACATCAAATCGAGTCGCTCCGAGCGAAGCGAGGAGCGCGCCGGCACGTGACGGAACGGCCCGGCGACGCCGGCGAGCCGACGACGCACGAGCTGATCGCGCCTAACGACTCTCCACGCCTCGACGTTCTCGTCGCCGGCCTCCTCGACATCTCGCGTAACCAGGCCGCGACGCTGATCGCGAACGGACGCGTGACTGTGGACGGACGACGCGAGCGCGCGAGCTACCGCGCCCGAGCGGGTGAGCGCATCGCGGTGCGGCTCCCCGCGCCCCCCTCACGCGTGGTGCTGGCAGAACGGATTCCGCTCGCAGTCCTCTACGAAGACGACGACGTACTGGTCGTAGACAAAGCGGCGGGGATGGTGGTGCATCCGGCACCGGGCAACTGGACGGGTACGCTCGTCAACGCGCTCAAAGGGCGTGGCTCGGCGCTCTCCGACGGGAGCGAGGAAGGGCGGGAAGGAATCGTCCACCGACTAGACAAGGAGACGTCGGGCCTTCTCCTCGTCGCAAAGACCGACCGCGCCCATCGCGTGCTGGGGGCGGAGCTGCAGGCAAGGCGCATCGTGCGGCGATACGCGGCGCTTGCCTGGGGGCATCTGAGTGAAGACCGCCTCACGGTCGAGAAACCCATCGCGCGCGATCCGCGAGACCGAAAGCGGATGGCGATCGTCAGTAAGGGACGGCCGGCGCGGACGGACTTCACCCGGCTGGCGCGCTTCGATTCCGCTGACCTGCTGCGGGCGCACCTGTACACCGGGCGCACGCATCAAATACGTGTGCATCTCGCTTCGATCGGCCACCCGGTCGTTGGCGACGATACGTACGGCGGAGGCGGGGGGCGCCGGCTCATGCAGTTACCCCCGCGTCGACACTTCCTGCACGCTGCCTGGCTTCAGTTCCGCCATCCAGTAACCGGGAAGGAGATCGACATTCGCTCACCGCTGCCGGAGGATCTCCGCCGAGCGCTGGCCGCCACTGCACAGGGAAGTCTTCCCGACGACGCACTTGCTGGCGACCTCGATCCGCTGGAGTACTTTGGCTTCTACCAGCTCCACCTCTGAGCCGCATGTCGACAACGGCGCGCCGTCAACCGGCGCACGCCGGACGTTGCTCTTTCGCGTCGGCAGCACGGTGTATGGGTGCGACATCGACGACATCCGCGAGATCATTCCCTTCCGGCACGCCACTCGCTTGCCGGGCGCGCCCGACTACGTCGTCGGCCTGATCAACCTTCGCGGGACGATCGTCACCGTCGTCGACCTCGGCACGCGGCTCGAACCGTCGCGTCAGCGAGGGGCGGATGGATCGATCATGCTGGTTGCGATGCCAGGTAATTCCCGCCTCGTCGGTATCGCCGTGCAGGAAGTCATGGACGTTCGCGTCGTCGGCAACTCCCGCGATGACGTTTTCGCCCAAAGCGCTGCAAATGACGCCGTGCGCGGGCTGGCGCACGTGGACGGCGGGACGGTCATCCTCCTCGACATCCATTCACTCGTCAGGCAGGTCCTGCTCTCCTAGGAGGTTCCTTGAGTCATACGGTATTGATCTGTGACGACGCGATTTTCATGCGGACGATGGTCGGCGACATTCTCAGCCAGGCTGGCTTCGAGGTTGTCGGCGAGGCGGAGACGGGCGTGCAGGCAGTCGAGAAGTACAAGCAGCTCAAGCCCGATCTCGTAACGATGGATATCGTGATGCCGGACATGGGCGGCATCGATGCCGTGCGCGAAATCTGCAAGGTCGATCCGCAGGCGAGGATCCTCATGTGCTCGGCGATGGGCCAGCAGGCGCTGGTCGTCGAAGCCATCCAGGCGGGCGCGAAGGACTTCGTCGTGAAGCCCTTTCAGCCATCGCGCGTGCTCGAAGCCGTTCAACGCGTTCTAGGGTGATCGGTGAACGGTGATCGGTGAACGGTGGTCGGAGCACCGACCGCTGACCGACCACCGACCGCCGGCCACCATCCACCGTCATGGATCCCTCCCAGTACGCGGAACTCTTCCTCACGGAGAGTCGCGAACACCTCTCGGCGATCAACCAGTGGCTCCTCCAGCTCGAGCGCGACGGAGCCGCGGGAAGCGCCGAGCCGGTGAGCGCGATTTTCCGCGCCGTTCACACGGTGAAGGGAATGAGCGCGACGATGGGTTACACCGTCGTCGCGGAGCTTTCGCACGAGCTCGAGACACTGCTCGATCGCGTGCGTCGCGGGGAGCTGCCGGTGAAAGCGGAGCTCATGGATCTACTTTTCCGCTCAGCGGACGTGCTGGAGGCAGCGATCGAGGCGGCGGTGACGGCACGAGTCGTGTCGACGGAGGAGATTCTGAAACGGCTGCGGGCGTTCGCCGAGCCACGAAAGAGCGTTGCGATTCCAGCGGTCACCGACGAGGACGAGTCACCTAACGAGTGGACCATGCCCGCGCCCTCCGGGGCGGGCACGCTCGTGCGCATTCGCTTGTTGCCGGAGACGCCGCTCAAGGGGGTTCGCGCGTTTCTCGTCGTTCAGGCCCTGCGTCGGTTGGGAGATGTCGTGGTCGTAAACCCCCCGCTCACGGCTCTGCAGGCGGAGCAGTTTGGACACGAGTTCGCGCTGCGCCTGGTGACGGCGACGACCGATGCCGAGATCGAGCGCGTTGCGCGGGGCGCGGGCGATGTCGCGGCGGTACGACTGGGCGAAGACGCCGCCGCCGGCGTGAAGACGGCCCCGATCGAGGCGAAGGCACCACGCGCCGATGGACCGGTCACGGTTCCGGTGGCCGAGCCGGCGGCGGCGGCGAACCGGCTGGCAGCGGCGGCGGCGCCACCACCAGCGGCGCCCAACGGCAACGGCGAGCCAGCCGATGCCGCTGGCGTGAGGCAATCGCGGCATGTGCGTATCGACCTCCGGCGCCTCGATTCGCTCATGAATCTGATCGGAGAGCTCGTCATCACCCGCGGTCGCCTCGTGCAGATCGCGACCGGTCTCGATGACCCAGCTCTCGCCGACAGCGTGATGCAGGCCTCGCGCCTCATCGGTGACCTGCGCGATGAGATCATGACGAGTCGAATGGTGCCGGTGTGGCAGGTCTTCGACCGCTTTCCGCGGCTCGTCCGCGACGCGTCTCGGTCGTTAGGCAAGCGCATCGAGTTCACGATCGACGGCAAGGACATCGAGCTGGACCGATCGATGCTGGACGAGATCGGCGACCCGATCGTGCACCTGCTACGCAATGCGATCGATCATGGCATCGAGCCGCCCGAAGACCGTGTTGCCGCCGGAAAACCGGCTGCCGGAAAGCTCAAGTTGAGCGCGGCGCGCGACCGTTCGGCAGTCGTGATTCGTGTCAGCGACGATGGCCGCGGTATCGATCGCGATCGCGTGCTCGGCAAGGCCAAGGGGATGGGCCTCGTCGATCCCTCCAAGACATCGCTGTCGGACGAGGAGCTCCTCCGCATCATCGGCCGGCCGGGATTCTCCACCGCCGAGCGGGTGAGCGATCTCTCCGGGCGCGGCGTTGGCATCGACGCGGTCTACACGCGCGTACGCGCGTTAGGTGGCGCGGTCGACATTCGTTCCGTGCAGGGGCAGGGCACGACGGCGACGCTTCGTCTGCCGCTGACGCTCGCGATCGTGCGCGCGTTGCTTGCTCGAGCAGGCGGCGAGGTGTACGCGATACCGCTCACTCACGTCTCGGAGACCGTCGAGTTGCACCCGGCGGCGCTGCGGACGCTGCAGGGGCGCGAGGTGCTCGTGCTCCGCTCGGATGTGCTCCCGGTCCTGCGGTTGCGGGCGCTCGTGGGCCTCGGCCGGCGTGAGACGACCGCCGGGCAGCATAACGAGCAGGTCATCATCATCGACCTGCCGGATCGCCGCGTCGGGCTCGTGGTGGACGAGCTCGCGGGGCAGCAGGAAATCGTCGTCAAGCAGTTCGATGGCGTAAAGGACGGACTCTCATTCTTCGGCGGCGCGACGATCCTCGGGAACGGCTCGCCGGCACTCATCGTCGACGTCAGCAGCTTCCCATGACCACTCCCATTGACGATATCCGCTCGCTCAAGGCGATCCAGCTCGATGCGCTGAAGGAAGTGGCGAACATCGGCGCTGGCCATGCCGCGACCGCGCTCTCCCAGATGATTGGCGGCACGATCATGATCAGCGTGCCGACGATCAATATCTCGCGCCTCGAGGAGATTCCTCCGCAGGTCGCCGAACCGGACGAGCCGGTTGCCGCGGTGCTCATGCACATGCTCGGCGACCTCACCGGTCGAACGATGCTCGTCTTCCCGCGTCCCTCGGCGCTGCGCCTCGCGGAGCTGATGCTGCATCGGAAGAACGGCACGTCCGACGAGCTCGGAGAGATGGAGCAGTCCGCGCTCAAGGAGGCGGGCAACATTCTCAGCTCGGCGTACATGAACGCGTTGAGCGAGTTCATGCACCTGATGCTCATTCCGTCGCCACCGAGCCTCGCCGTGGACATGTCGACGGCCGTGCTGACCACGGCATATCTGCAATTCAGCTCGCAGAAGGACTACGTCTTCTGCGTCGAGAGCGAGTTCATGATGGTGAACATGTCGGAGAGGCTGCGAGGCTTCTTCCTGCTGCTGCCCGACCCGGCATCGCTCCAGGCGCTTCTGCGCGCCGTTCGCGTCGCATAACGATACGAAGGGACGATGACCGCAACGGCGCCGGCGATGCGACCTGCTTCGCTCACGTCCCATCGTGATCGGGACGTGCTGCGGTCGTTCGCGCAGCGGATCGACCCCACGGACGCCGGCGCGCACAACAACCTCGGCGTCCTGTACTACAACAAAGGCCTGCACGAGGAGGCCGTCGCCGCGTTCATGCGCGCGCTCGAGCTCGACCAGAAGATGCAGGTCGCGCAACGCAACCTCGAGATCGCATACTTCAACACCGGTTACTACGACAAGCGCATTCCGGAGTTGCGCGAGCGCCTTCGCCAGCATCCCGAAGATCGCGAGGCCCGTTGGGAGCTCGGCCGCACCTACGCGCTCGTCGGCCAACAGCCGCAGGCGATCGATGAGTTCACGGCACTCCTGCAGTATCACCCTAACGACGTTGGGGCGCTTCTGCAGCTTGGCCTGGCCGAGAAGCAGGCGGGCGACATCGGCCGCGCCCAGGAGTGGCTGGAGCGCGCGCTGGCGCTCGATAAGGACAGCTCTATCCTGCACTTCTACCTCGGCGAAGTGTTGTACAACCGTGGTCTGAACGATGAAGCCCTGAGTGCTCTCAAGCGCGCGATGGAGCTCAATCCAGAGAACCACGACGCGCTGTACCTCATGGGATTCGTGCTCGGGGACATGGGCCGGCACGAGGAAGCGCGCGATGTCACCAAGCGCGCGATCAAGCTCAATCCCACGTTCTCGCGCGCCCAGGCGAATCTCTCGCTGGAGCAGGGACGACCACAGCGATACGAGGAGGCGGTTGCGGCCCGCGAGGAGCGGCGCGGTCGTGAAATGCAGGTCGCCGGTGAGGGGCGACTGGCGCGGTATAATCTCGGCCTCGCGTTCCGGCAGAAGGGCTATTTCGTCGAGGCGTTGCGCGAGTACCGCCTGGCGCTCGAGCAGGGTGAGGACCGCGACCTCGTTCTCCAGGCGATGGCCGAAGTCCACATCCTCCGCAAGGATCCGAAGGCGGCGATCGAGCTCTATGAGCAACTGCTCAAGTCGCAGCCGAACAGCCCGAAGCTATGGAACGAGCGTGGTGTTTCCCTGCATCAGGACGGACGCTTCGACGATGCGGAAGCCAGCTACCGGAAGGCGATCGCCGCCGACCCACAGTATGCCCTCGCTCTGAACAACCTGGGCATCGCGCTCTATCATCGCGGTCACGTCGAGCACGCGCTCGCTGCATTAGGCTCTGCGCTCGAGGTGCAGGCTGGATTCGTGAAGGCGCGTCTGAACCTCGCGCTGCTGCTGTACAGGGGAAAGCGGCTGCAGAAGGCCCTCGAGGCCTACCGTCAGGCACTGACCTCTGAGCCGGAACACCCGGTGGCGTGGAACGGCATCGGTCTCGTCCTCGCGGATCTCAAGAAACACGAGGACGCGAAGAACGCGTTCGCGCGTGCCATTCAGGCGCGCCCGGGCTATGCCGAAGCACACTACAATCTGAGCTTCACGCTCTCGAGCCTCGGCGACTTCGAGAGTGCGTTGCGCGAGACGAAGCTCGCCCTCGAGATCGATCCCTATTACGTGGCCCAGAAGTTCGAGCTCGCGATCGATCTGCAGCACGAGGATCCGGACCTCTCGATTCAGCCGGAGCTCGGGACAGAAAAACGGGCTGACGAGCCAATCGAGGAGTTCAGCTTCGATTCGAAGTTGCTCGACACGCTGTTCACCGAGCTTGCCCCGCCGCCCGCCCCGGGCGGGGAGACGCGGACGCGCGGCGGCGAGCCGGCTGCTTACAAAATGGCGGCGGACTTTCTCACGAAGGGCATGCACGACCGTGCCGCCGCGGAGATTCGCCGCGCGATGGCGCGCGGCGCTGATCGGGCCGAAGGGCAGGCGTTGCTGGGAAGCATCTTCGCGAAGCAGGGCCTCCACGGCGAGGCGCTCGAGCGTTATCGGGAAGCGCGCCGCGAGTCGAGCAATGACGCGTCGCCGCGATTGGCACTGATCGGCGAAGCGTGGTCGCTCGTCAGGCTCGGCCGCGCCGCCGAGGCGCGTCCCGTCGCCGAAGAGCTGCTCGGGCGCGAGCCGCAGGATATCGAGATTCTGATGCTGGCAGCCACGGCGCGAAGCGACGCGGGCGATCCGGCGGCGGCCCTCGCGGCGCTGGAGACTGCTCGTCGCGTAGCACCAGCGCGCGCCGACGTCCAGCAGAAGATCGGCGACATCGCTCGCTCGCTCGGCGATTACGAGGGCGCGATCGCGGCGTATCGTCATGCGCTCAGTCTCGACACCGATTTTGCTGTCGTGCGCTATCAGCTCGCGAAGCTGCTCGCCGCCAAGGGAGCGGTGAAGGAGGCGGAACAAGAGTTGGTCGCGGCGCTCGACGCGGTACCGACGTACGCCGAGGCCACGCTCGAGCTGGGCGCCCTGCGGCGCCAGGTCGGACGCGCGGCCGATGCGCTGCCCCTCCTGATCGACCTGCTTCAGCGCGACCCTTATCACTTCGACGCGCTCATCGCGTTGGGCGAGACACTGCTTTCGCTCGGCCGCTCGCGAGACGCGGTCACCGCTTTCTCGCGGGTCCTGCGCTTCGATCCGTCACACGCTGGCGCGTTGTATCACGAGGGCGCGCTCCTCGTCGAGCAGAAGCGCTATCGCGAGGCGATTGCGCGGTGGGAGCGAGTCATCGAGCATGCCCCCGCGAGCGAGTACGCGAAGCGCGCCAAGCGCGACATGCGTACCGCGGCGGATCTCGCGCGCATCTTCGGCGACCGACCGTCCGACGGCAAGCCGCGGCGGACGAGTGGCGCCACCGTTTCACCAACGCGGAGCTGAGCCATGGCGATCGAAGGACCGCTACGCGAGCTCGGTATCCACGATGTCTTCCAGCTGCTCGATCTCAGCCGGAAGACCGGCGTGCTGCGCGTCGCTTCGGAGCTTCGCGACGACGAAGGTGTCGTCCACTTCGACTCGGGGCGTGTCGTGCATGCGCACGTGCGGTCGAAAGCCGTGCCGCTGGAGATGACGCTGCTGCAGTCGGGCAAGATCAGCAAGGATGATCTGGAGAGCGCGCGCGCGAAGCGCACCAACGGTCGCGCGGATGCCGACATCGTCGATCTGCTCGTCGAGAATGGCGCCGTGACATCCAAGGAGATCGAGCGGCAGCTGCGGATGCAGATCGAGAGCGTCGTCTTCGAGCTGATGTCATGGCGCGAGGGGTTCTTTTCGTTCGAGGAACGAGCCGCTACCGAACTGTCGCACTCTCGTGAGGCGCGGATCCGTGTCTCGACGGAGTCGCTGCTCATGGAGGGCGCGCGTCGCATCGACGAATGGTCGCGCATTGCCGACAAGGTGCCGAGCCTTGCCGTGGTGCCCGTTCTGGCGCCAGTCCGCGAGGATGGGCAGGCCTCGCAGCTCGATCTCCTGCCGCCGGAGTGGGAAGTGCTCTCCACGATCGATGGGACGCGCGACCTTCGAGCGATCGCCGGCGCGTTAGGCAGGGCGGAATTCGACATTGCTCGTGTCGTGTACGGTCTCGTCACGACGGGCGTCGTCGAAGTACGAACTCCCGATCGCGCACTGCCGGTACCCGACGAGCACGGCACCGAGCCCGCGCTCGAGCAGGCGCGAGCTGCCCTCCAGCGTGGCGCTTGTGAGGAGGCACTTACCGCAACGCGCGCGGTGCTGGCCAAAGAGCCGGCGAACACGCGTGCGCACCTGCTCGCGGCGCGAACACTCTCGGCGTTGAACCGTCGTGACGAAGTCGTGGATCAACTGCGCCGCGCGGTGCGGGCCGATCCGCTCACGCCGGAGGTGCATCTCGAGCTGGGTTTTGCCGCTGTGTATACCGGCGACTTCGCGACGGCGCGATCGAGCTGGCAGCACTACCTGCGGCTCGCGCCGACGAGCGCTCAGGTCGGGCGGGTGCGCGCCGCGATCGAGGCACTGACAAAGCTCATGCACGTGCTCGAAGCCCACGCGGAGGCCATCGCCAATGGCTGACGACGTCCGGCGCTGGAGCGACGAGCTCGCGCGCGATCCTGCCAGCCTCGTGTTTCTCCAGCTCGGAGAGACGCTGCGGCGTCAGGGGCAGCTCGATCTCGCGCTCAAGATCGCGATGCGCGGTCTCGAGCGGCATTCGCACAACACCGACGCGCACGATCTCCTCGCGCGGATTGCCGTGGATCGCGGCGAGCTGCAGCGCGCTTTCGACGAGTGGGATATGGTGCTCCGCCTAACGCCGAGCCATATCGGCGCCCTCAAGGGCATGGCGTTCGTTCGCTACCAGCAGGGCAACACGGCGGAGGCGGAGCAGTATCTGCGGCGCGCCGCGGAGCAGGGGGGCGATGCAGAGATCGAGGCGGCACTCGCGAGAATGCGCGCGGGGCGCGGGACGCGGGACGCGGGGCGCGGGACGCGGGATGCAGAAGTCGGCACGCGGGGCGAGGAACGCGGGGCGAGAGGAGCCGAGACGGAACCGCGTCCCGCGCCTCGCGCCGCTCACCCCGCAGACTCTCGCGCGCTCTTCGCGGACATCCTCGGTGAGCACGAGCAAACCGCCCTGCTGCTCGATGATCAGGGACTTGTGCTGGCCGGCGTTTATCTCGGTGAAAACGGCAGTGACGTCGGCGCAGAAGTCGGCGCGGAATTGAGCGGCGTCACCGACAGCGCACGACGCGCGGCACGTCATCTCGACATCGGCGACTGGCGCGCGATCGTGCTCGAGACCGAAGTCGCGGTCGTGACGATGGGTCCGTCGGTCGGAGATGGGCTGCTGCTGGTGGCCGCGTCGAAGGCAACGCCGCTCGGGCTCGTGCGACGCGTGCTCGATCGCTGTCTCGAGCGCGCTCGCGCCTGGCTGGGGGGCGCACGATGAGCTCTCCATTCGGCATCATTCTCGGCACGTTGACTCGCTTGCGAGGTGTGCGCGCGAGTCTCGTCGTGGACGAGAACGATGGGATCGTGATCGAATCCAACCTGCAGATCGGCCAGGATGGCGATCGCCTCGCTGCCCTCGCGGCGTCCCTCTATCGTAAGGCGCGTTTGTCCGCGCTCGCCGCGCGACTGGGCAATGCGTCGTTCATGCAGCTTGAGGCTGAGCGAGGCCGAATCTGTGCCGCTGGACACAACGACCTCGTCCTCGTAGTGGTCGCCGATCCGGCGGCCAACATTGGCATGATCCGCGTGGAAATGATCAAAGCCGCGGGGGCTCTCCCATGAGCATCACCACCGTCGAAGCATGGGTCGAGGCGCCGCTCCGCAAGTTCGTAGAGGAGGCGCGCACCATCCTCGGTCTGCTCCTGCATCCGAGTGGTCAGGTGGTCGCGCAATTCGGCTTCGCGCGCGCCGTGGACGTGATGTCCGCGTGCGCGCTCGCGGCTGCCATTCATGCGTCCGCGGGCGAGTTGGGCAAGCAGCTCGAGGGCAAGGCATTTCGCGGGCTGCATCACCCCGGTCGCGACCGTCAACTCTATCTCGCCGAAGCGGCGACACCGCGCGGCACATTCATCTTTCTCACTGTTTTCGATCAGGAAAGCTCGTTCGGATTGGTTCGGATGTACTTCGAGACGATGGTGAAGGATCTCGTCGCGGCGGCTCCATCGATGCCGCGCCAGGTCGAGCCGGTTCTCGAAGACCGATTTGAGCATGAGCTCAATCGCAACCTCGCCGCGCTGTTTGGAAGGGGCTAGCCCCAGACCCCATGTCTCTCGTCAACTACGCCACCCGCGAGATCACGTGCAAGATCGTCTACTACGGACCTGGCCGGTCCGGAAAGACGACGAACTTGCATTACATCTACGGTCAGGTGCCCGAGGACAGGAAGGGCAAGATGGTTTCGCTCGCCACGCAGACCGACCGAACGCTCTTCTTCGACTTTCTTCCGCTCGACCTCGGCACCATCTCCGGCTTCACGACGAAGTTCCAGCTCTATACGGTGCCGGGTCAGGTCTACTATCAGACGACGCGGAAGCTCGTGCTTCAGGGTGCCGACGGCGTGGTGTTCGTCGCTGATTCGCAAGCCCGCCAGCTTCAGGAGAACATTGAAAGCTTCCAGGACCTGCACGCGAACCTCGCGGAGCAAGGCATCGACGCGCGCGCCGTGCCGCTCGTCATTCAGTACAACAAGCAGGACCTGCCGCGTGAGCTGATTCTCACGCCACCGGAACTGAATGATTGCCTGAACTTTCGCGACGTTCCGGAGTTCGGCGCCGACGCGCTGCACGGTCCTGGTGTCTTCGAGACGCTGCGAAGCATCTCCGAGCTCGTGCTCAAGCGATTGAGCGCACCCGCCAAATAGTCGTTATGCAAGTCGATCCCCGACATCGCTTCGACAACTTCATCGTCGGCTCGGCGAATCGGCTGGCCGTGGCGGCGGCCCGCGCCGTCGCCGAGTCACCGGGCGCGGTTTACAATCCGCTCTTCATCTACAGCAGCTCCGGACTCGGCAAGACGCATCTCATGGGCGCGATCGGCAATCATGTCGGCAGCCACGGTGGATCGCTCGACATCGAGTATGTGTCGCTCGACGACTTCGTCGAACAGCTCCATGCGGCCATCGCCAGCGGAGAAGCCGAGCGGTTCAAGCAGCGCTATCAGCGCGTGGACCTGCTGCTCATCGACGACATGCAGTTCCTCACCGGCCGCCGCGAAACGCAGACGGAACTGCTGCGTTTACTCAACGCAATGCAGGGAAGCGGCCGGCAGATCGTCATGTCCAGTGACCGGCCGCCGGCGGAGATTGCGGATGTGGACGAGCGCTTGATCACGCGTCTGTCGGGCGGTCTGATCGTGGACATCGGCACGCCCGACTTCGAGACGCGCATCGCGATCATGCGGGCGAAATGCGAGGAACGCGGCGTGAAGTTCTGGCCCGGTGTGATCGAAGAGCTTGGACGTCTCGAGTTCCGCAACGTGCGCGAACTGCAGGGCGCGCTCAACCGCCTCATCGCGTTTCAGACGCTGGGTGGCGAGCAGATCAAGCCAGAAGACGTGCTCACCGTTCTTGGCGACCTGCCTGAGGCCAAGAGCGCGGCGCAGCAGCAGAGCCCAGGCGCTCCGAAGCCGAACGAGTTCGAGAGCTTTCTCTCCGATATCACGACAGCGGTCGCGCAGCACGTGGAGTCCTGGAAGGCGCGCATCGCGGAGGCCATCGCCTACTGGACGGGCGAGGGCTATCGCACGGCGCAGCTCGAGCGGCTGCTGCAAGACACCACGCCCCCGGCCAACTGGGAGTCGCTGCTTCGCGGCTTTGGCGCAACGGTCGAACGGCTCAAGGCGCTCGAGCAGAAAGCAACCGAAGTCGATTCCGCGTTAGGCGGCGACGACGTGTTCCGCGATCCGGAGCGTTTGCGCGAGGCCGAGATTTTGCTCGACAAAGCGCTGGCCGGCGCGACGCCTCCGCCAGGGCCATCGTCGGCGTTCACCAGACAGGGATTCGAGGTGTCGTCGAGCAATCAACTCGCGGTGCGCGCCGCCGATGACATCGTCGCCGAGCCTGGGAAGCGATACAGCCCTCTCTTCATTCATGGGCCGAGCGGCGTCGGGAAGACGCACCTGCTCAACGCCATCGGCAACGAGCTCGTCGACGGCAGCGGGGGCGCATCGGCCGTCGCCTGCGTCAGCGCTCAGCTCTTCATGGACGAGCTGATCGAAGCGTTGCAGGAAGGAACCGTGGAACGGTGGCGCGCGCGCTACCGCTCGGCGGACGCCCTCCTCATCGACGACATTCAGTTCGTCGCCGGGAAAGAGCGCACCCAGGAAGAGCTGTTCCATGTCTTCAACGCGTTGCACGTCGAGGGCAAGCAACTCGTCTTCTGCAGCGATCGGCCCCCTCGAGAGCTCGACGGCCTCGAGGACCGCCTGCGCTCGCGCTTCGAAGGGGGGCTCGTCGTCGAGATGCAGTCGCCAGATCGCGCGCTGCGCGAGAAGCTTTACGCCCGATATCTCGCTGCCACCGAGCACGAGCTCGGTCCGGAGCTGCTCTCGTACCTGGCTGAGCGCGCGGCTGCGAGTGTGCGTGAGATCATCGGAACGGTGAACCGTTTGGTCGCCGCCGCCGACGTGGCCGCCGCGCCGCTCACGCTCGCCGTCGCGCGCGCCGAGCTCGATCCCGAGCTCGCCACGTCCTCACGGCCGGCGACGCCAGCGGCGGTCCGTGCCGCCGCAGACACGTTCTTCCTCGATGACGAGAAGGTCGTCTGGGAGTGGACCGACGCGTCGACGCGAATGTTGGAGGAAATGAAATGAGTAACGCGTGGTGTGTGGCGCGTGACGTGTGGCGCGGAGCAGCGAGGGGCGCGCCACGCGTCACTCGTCACGCGCCACGTGAGCGGAGTCGGAGGCCAGGATGGCGATAAAAGGGTCCCTCAAAGAGGCCTCTCTCCCCGACGTGCTTCAGTTGCTCGCGATGGGCAAGAAGACGGGTTGCCTCGCCGTGACACACCGAAGCAACTTCGGATACATCTTCTTCGAGAAGGGCCGTATCTGCTACGCGTCGATCGTCAATCGCCGAGATCGGCTTGGCGACATGCTGGTGAAGAACAGTGTCATCTCGCAGGAACAGCTCGAGGACGCGATCGCCGCGCAGTCGAGGGTACGCGACAAGCGAATCGGTGAGCTGCTGGTCGAGCAGGGCGCGCTGACACGTGAAGAGCTGCACGCATATGTGCGCCGACAGATCGAAGAGGCCGTGTATTTCCTCTTCACCTGGATGCAGGGCACCTTCAACTTCGAGGCTGACGTCCATCCCGAGGAGCAGGATCTCCTCGTCTCGATCAATCCGGAGTCGCTGTTGCTGGAAGGCGCGCGGCGAATGGACGAGTGGAATCTCGTCGAGAAGAAGATTCCGAGCTTCGATCTCGTTTTCGAAGTCGACCAGACACGCATCAGCGCAAGCGAGGCCGAGCTGACCGAGGAGCAGCGCGTCGTGCTCGAGCTCGTCGATGGTCAGCGCGACGTTCAGTCGATCATCGATGAGTCGGGCCTGGTCGAGTTCGAGGTCGGCAAAGCGATCTATGCCTTGTTGACTACGGGCTTCGTGCACCGGGTCGGTCGCACGAAGGCCAATGCCGATCCGCAGGTCTCCGAGACTCGCATCGAGGAGCATCGCAATCTCGGCATCGCGTTCTTCAAGACGGGGATGCTCGACGAGGCGATGCGCGAGCTACGTCGGGTGCTCGAGCTTCGCGCCACGGATGCGTCGGCGCGCTTCTACGTCGGCGTCGCGCTTGCCCGACAATCGAAGTGGGCCGAGGCGACGGCGGCGCTGAAGGAGGCCGCTGCGCAGCCGGGTGTGCGATATGCCGTGCTGCACAATCTGGCGTTCGTGCTCGAGCGACAGGGTCGCTACGCCGAGGCGCAGGCGGCGCTCGAAGAGGCGGCGCGCCGCGGTGGTGCGACCGATGCCCGCGTCCAGACCTCGATAGGCGTCGTCGCCCTGCTCGCGGGCGACGTCGTGAGCGCCGACGCCGCGTTAGGCACCGCCCGACCATTGTTCGGCAATCGACCACCGAGCGCGGCCTGGTTCCATTATGCCGCGCTCACCGCGGCGCTGCTCGGCGATCATCAGCGTGCCGCGACGCTCCTCGACGAGGGCGTCGCGGCACATCCCCATGCGGCGGCGCTGCACAACAATCTCGCCGTCGTTCACGAGCGACAGGGGAAGTACGAGGACGCGCTCGCCACGGTCGAAAAAGGCATTCAGGAGGATCCGGGGCTCGCGCAGCTGCAGAAGAATCTCGGTGATCTGCTCTATCGGGTCGGCCGCTACGATGACGCCTTCGAGGCCTATCAGCGTGCGGTGAAGTCGAATCCGGATATTGGCGGCGACGTGTATCTCAAGCTCGGCAATATTCGCTTTCGCCGGCAGGATCGCGAGGAAGCTGTGCGCTGCTGGGAGAAGGCGCTCGAGCTCGACCCGGAGAACGCGATCGTCCGGACGAATCTCGAATCGGTGCGTCAGGTGCTGGGATGATCAGCCGCCGTCCCGACGCCGCGAGCGATGCGTTGACGACGCCTCCGTCGGCGGCGGATCGCGAGTTCGAGGAGCTGACCCGGAAGATCTCGCGCGATCGCGGCTTCGCGTGCGCCAGCTACAAGGAGAAGTGCCTGCGCCGTCGCATCGCCGTGCGCATGCGTGCGCGCGGTGTACACAGCTATCAGGACTATGCGCGCGTCCTCGACAGCGACAGTGGAGAATACGACCGGTTGCTGGACGCGCTCACCATCAACGTCACGAAGCTGTTCCGCAATTCGTCGGTGTACGAATCACTGGCCGAGCAGGTCGTGCCCGTACTCTGGAATGGCGAGCGCCGGCCCATCCACGTCTGGTCGGCCGGCTGCTCCAGCGGCGAGGAGCCGTATTCGCTCGCGATCCTGTTTCATCGTTATGCATCGCTGCACGGACATCTCGATCAGATCGGTCGCGTGGATGTCGTCGGCACGGATATCGACCGCGCGAGTCTCGCCGCCGCTGAGCGCGGCCAGTATGCCGAGTCGGCGTTCGAGGAGGTGCCGACTGAGCTTCGCGAGCGATACTTCTCGGCGCTGGCGCCCTTCACGATTGCGCCGGCCGTACGACGGACGGTCCGCTTCGAGCGCCGCGACCTGCTCGATCAATTCCCGAAGAGCGACGTCGGTTTCGATCTCATCTCCTGCCGTAACGTGCTGATCTACTTCGATCGGGACACCCAGGAGCGGCTGCTCGCGCGCTTTCACGAGAGGCTGGTGCCGGGTGGCTTTCTCGTCCTCGGCAAAGTGGAAACGCTGCTCGGCGCGGTGCGTTCGCGATTTGCCGCCGTGGACGCGCGCGAGCGCATCTTCCGACGCGCATGATCGACGCCGAGCCGACCGCCGAGATTCGCGTCAAGGTCGCCGACTGCGCCGTCGCCCGCGATGAGCAAACACTCATCACGATCGGTCTCGGCTCCTGCGTCGCGATCGTTCTGTACGACGCGAGGGCACGCGTCGGCGGCCTGGCTCATACGCTGCTGCCTGACGAGTCGATGGCCCGCGACCGCTCCAACCCCGCGAAGTTCCCGGCGTCGGCGGTGGCGCTCCTACTCGCCGAGATGACCCGGCTTGGCGCCGACGCGCGCCGAGTGCGCGCCAAGCTCGTGGGCGGAGCCAGCATGTTTTCCAGCCTCCTGCCCAAGGGCAGCATCAACATCGGTGATCGCAACATCACCGCGGCGCGGCAGGCACTCGGGCGCAATGGCGTGCCCATCGACGCCGAGGACGTCGGCAGCGATCACGGGCGCTCGGTGCATTTCCATGTCGCCGATGGGCGCGTCGAGGTCCGCTCGCTCAAGAAGGGCAATCGTGTCATCTGACGTGATGCCGACGAACGCCGCCCGCGATACCAGCCGGCGCACCGTGCTCGTCGTGGACGACAGCGCCTTCATGCGCCGTCTCATCACGCAGATCCTCGAAAGCTCCGGCGAATTCCAGGTCGTCGGCACCGCGCGCAACGGGATGGATGCACTGCACAAGGTGCACGTGCTCGACCCCGACTTGGTGACGATGGATGTGGACATGCCGGAGCTCGACGGGTTGCAAGCGTTAGGCTACATCATGAGCGAGGCGCCGCGGCCGGTGGTGATGCTGAGTGCCGCAACCACCCACTCGGGTCACGATGCAACGCTACGCGCCCTGGAGCTTGGCGCGGTCGACTTCGTACGGAAGCCGTCCGGCGCGATCAGCCTCGACCTGGCGCGGATCAGCGATCGCTTGCTCGCTGCTTTGCGCGCGGCCGCCCAGGCGAATCTCCGCAGCGTCCGCATGCTTGCGATCAACAAGCTGCCGGTGCGCGGCACGCCGGCGCGTCCGGCACTGGCCATTGCACACACGACGACGGCACGGCCAGCGCCGGCCGGCGACGCCGCCAGGCGCGTTGTGGTCATCGCGTCCTCCACTGGCGGGCCGCGCGCTCTCGCTGAAGTGGTGCCCAGTCTTCCGCGCTCGTTAGGTGCGGCGGTGCTCGTTGTCCAGCATATGCCGGCGGGCTTCACGCGAAGTCTCGCGCAACGGCTGCACGCGATGAGCAGGCTCCCAGTGAGCGAAGCCGAGGCGGGCGAGCCGGTTCTCACGGACCGCGTGTATCTCGCGCCCGGCGGCCGCCACATGTCGATCGAGGGGAGTGCGGGAGCCGCGAACATCGTCCTGGATGACACGGCGCCCATCTGGGGTGTTCGGCCATCAGCGGATCCACTGTTTCGATCGGTGGCGCAGCGCTTCGGTAGTGAGGTCGTCGCCGTCGTCCTCACCGGCATGGGTCGCGATGGAGCGGACGGCACGCGAGCCGTTCGCGCCGCGGG
>Ga0070713_100000194_pt1 | contig 40569 bp, 29 predicted proteins | sample LARL82metaG_FD_65465 | JGI IMG/M metagenome (GOLD analysis project Ga0070713, IMG submission 65465) | Corn, switchgrass and miscanthus rhizosphere microbial communities from Kellogg Biological Station, Michigan, USA - LAR L8-2 metaG | ecosystem: Host-associated > Plants > Roots > Rhizosphere ... | reverse complement strand
GCGCTCCTCGTTGCGCCTCGGCGCTTTGGATACCAACGCTGAGCGCGCTTAGCGCTAATCCAGCCGTGAGAATGGCTTGGCGGTACCGCTGCCTATTCATGATTCCTCCTGCGAGTGACGCTATTTACTGCTGAATATTTCTAAATATCCTTACCGAATCCGAATGCCGTGGTCGCTGCAAGATCGTCGGGATCGGCGGAAGAAACTCTCGCACATACCGCCCGCCACTTGATACCGCTACAGTTACTGGATTAAAAAAATAGAACGCCGGTCCATTTTGCATTTCGGACACAGTGATGTCAAGCAATTGCACACTCGTTACAAATCAGTTTTCGTCGTGCGTTCCTGTGGACGGCGCCGGACTCTTGGATCTTTCGAACGCGAAGGCCTCGAACCGGGAGCGCGTTCGACAGCCACCGAGCCTGACACTCGCAACCGGAGCAACCGTAATAGTCGATGTGTTCCGCTAGTTGCGCAAGTATTGCGCCATAAAACGAAACGATTTTCTAATCAACCAAATGCGAATCGGTCCCCAGGCCGCGACGCCAGCCATTGTAAAATTTTTCGACAATAGAATTGTGTTCCATTGTGTGAAATTGTTTCATTCTGTGAAATAGGCCTCGCATCTTGCCCTGTGTGCTGGTGCCGAGCTTCTCGTTCCCTGCCAATCGCAACACTGACCAAACGGCCCCGCCCCCATGCCGCGATGGTCATTCCGTGTGCACGACGAATTTCGTTACCGCAGCTATGACCAATCGCTTAGCCCGGTCGCCGGACAATACCTTCTAAAATGAGCTCAATCGAAACAGCCGGGACCGCCTTCACGACTGCAATCGCCGAGGCCTGCGAGTTGCATGAGCGCTGAGCAAGGGTGAGCGAGCTGGCTGAGCTGCTCCGGCGAGCCGAGAGCTACTTGACATCGAGGCCGAATTTTCCGAGTTGGCGTTTTTCTTCTCGTTTTCTCTTTCCTGTCATCGGCGTTGCCAGCTCGATACTCTGGTTCGACCACTGTTACTCGCGATATGTCGCGAAGCAAGGTAACCGAAAGTCATCGCCGGACCGAGTGTCACCCCAGGCGCTGGATACTTGCCGCCCATGATCGAATTCATGTCGTTGCCGCAAGCGTATAGCCCGCTGAGGGGCCGGCCGCCAGCATCGAGAAGTTGCGCATTCTCATTGGCGATGAGGCCCAAGCTGGTCCCCAGGTCTGCAGGCGCCACCTGCACCGCATAAAACGGGGCGGTATCTATCGCACCAAGGCACGGATTCGGTAAATTTGAAGGGTCGCCGTTCTGCCGACTCACGCCGTCTGCGCCTTTTCCAAAGTCGAGATCCGTACCCGTGACAGCATATTGCGCCATGCTTTCAACCGTACTCCGCAGCCCCGCGCCGTTTACCCGAATTTGGCGGGCTAGGTTCTCTAGGGTAGCCCCGCGCTTGAGATAGTGCTTCCGTACCCAAAGTTCCAGGGAGCGGCTGCCAGGATGCACTGCGCCAAGACCGTAACGGCGGATGAAGCGAGCGTCACAGACCAGCCAGCAAGGCACCGCGTTGTGACGATATTGCGCAACCGAGAATTCATGATAGTTGATGCCTTCGTTGACAAACCGACGGCCGTTTTGATCGACGGCTATCAGCCCCGGCTTGGCTCGGTCCATTATTATGTGCGGGAAGACGCCAACGGACCCATCATCGCGGTGTACGACCGACGATGGGAACCACCACGCATTGTGCTCGTGCGGTTGCCCAAGCACGGCTCCCAGGCGCAACGCAAGTTCCATGGTGGTCGCGTTGTTCGACTCGTTCGCAGCAGTATGCTGAGGCGTTGGGCTGGGCATGTGAGCTGCGCGCCAGCGCGAATTCGCCGAGAAGCCGCCACCCGCAAAGACGACAGCTCGCCTGCTTCGAACCGCATGCGTTTTTTCAGGACAGTGGAGGTTGAGTACGTAGGCCTGACCTGACTCGCGTTCGATACGTGTCACTTCGCAGCGTAGGCGCAGCATTACGCCTGCGTCGAGCACACTGCGCAGCAACCGTGCACACAGCGCGTTACCCATGGTGAGTCGAGTGCCCCGGCTGTACCCTAGCAAGCGGTCCGCGACGTAACGCAGTACCAAAGTAACGGCGTGCCTCTGATTAGCGAAGCTGTGTTTGAAGTTCAGTAGTTTGTCGACGTCCGCCTTGCTGACCATCATGCCGCCGAAGAGCATGAACTCCGGCAACGTCGGCCGTAGCACGCCAAACTCGTGGCGAAGTTTCCGACCATTGAATACCTGCGCTTCCACTGGCCGGCCACCTGGCTTGGCCCCAGGCAAATCGGGATAGTAGTCGGTGTGCTTAGGGCATGCCTGAAAGCTAACGACGGAATGCTGCTGCAGATAACGTAACATCGCTGGCCCAGAACGGAGGAAATGCTCGCGCAATTCGGCGCGGCTGTGCTCACCCACCAGCGCATCGAGATAGAGTCTGGCCTCCTCGACGTCCGCACGCGCCTCTGCCTCATCCATGCTGAAATTGCCGGGAATCCAAAGTGTTCCGGCGGACCGCGAGGTAGTCCCTCCAACCTGCGCCGCTCGCTCCACAAGCAACACGCTAAGGCCCTCTGTCGCCGCGACCAGCGCGGCGGTCATCCCCGCAGCCCCGGCGCCCAATACGACCACGTCGTATTCGCTTGCCAATCGAGGTCGGACCTTCATGACAACTCTGGTGCTTTGATTTGGCGTCGGGCGCCGCACGTTGGGCCGGCTGGACTCGCGTTTCGTCTGAAGGTCGTTTCGAACAATGACGTAGCGGCGCGCTCTTCAAGCTCACGCGTTGCCCATCCGATTTGACAGGCGGCGGCGTTAGCCACGCAAAAACAACGCCGGATACTTAAAGGTCAATGCACCGCCAGATCGCCCTCGGTCTCATGATCGCCCTCGGAAGCGTAGCGATGGATGGATTGTGCGACTAGGTCGAACAGATCTCGAATTCATTCGGCAAACGAGCCAACGATTTCGATTCAGCGCACCCACCAATCTCCGGACACCATCTGTGCCACGCAGTCCTGGATATGCGTGATCGTCGTCGCTTGAGCCGAGCGCCAATCACGTGCCAGGGCAAATCTCAGCAACTTGCGATGCTCCTCTGCGACGGGCTCACCGCGAAAGACGTCCGCGAGCATGAGATAGCGCAGGTACTTGTCGTAGAGCCCTGCATGCATCTCGAGGAGAACGCGAGAGCCACAGGCAGAGATGAGCGCGTTGTGAAACGCCCAATCGTAGCTCCGTAGGGCTTCCTGATGGGATCGATCCCCGGATGCCATACGCTTTTCCAACGTCCCTAGTTTGTGGTGCGCCGCAACTACCCTTCCCTCCCACTCCACATCCCCTGCTTCGAAAGAGCTGCGCAATGCGTGGCATTCGAGAAGTTGGCGCATGGCGGCGATCTCACGCAGGTTGTCAGGAGAGATTGGCGCCACTTCAAAACCGCGCGCGCCCTCCGCCGTGACCAACCCTTCGGAAGCGAGACCGCTGAAAATCTCGCGGAGGGTACTTACGGCCGGGCCGTAAGCCCCCCGCATCCGCTCGAGTGTCAATTTCTGGCCCGGTGCCAGGCGTCCATAAACGATGTCTGCCCGTACGCGACGATAAGCCGCTTCCCCTACGGGGTCATGGTCGGCCACCGCCCCGGCGGCCTTCCGGTGCCTAGCAGCAACGGTAGGCTTGCCCGTACGCTTCACGCGCGACTTCGCGTCAAGCTTGTGCGTCTCAGTGGCAGGATCGCGCATAAACTTTCTCCTGGGCGTATGGTGATATTGATATTATCGGGTGAACCACATAATATCGCGTCATAATCAAAGACACTAACAATTTTGGACCGGACGATGACCTCGTTTCGTCCCTGTTACGCGTAACTCAAACGGAGGAGTTCATGCAGACCAAGTTCACACGTCGGTCGGTTCTGGCTGCCGGTGCATCGATGCTGGCACTCGGAGCACTACCGCACGCACATGCGCAGGCAAAGACCAAATTGCGTTTTAGCTCTGCATTCACGGAACAGGATTTGCGCGCCGACGCGTACAAGTCATTCGCCGCTGCGATCAAGGATGGCTATGACTTGGAGCCTTACTGGGGAAACACGCTATTCAAGCAAGGCACGGAACTCATCGCACTGCAGCGGGGCAACCTGGAAATGGTCAACCTCGCGCCCGCGGACATATCGAAGCAGATTCCCGCGTGGTCGCTGATGACCTCCGCATATCTGTTTCGCGATGCGGCCCACTTGAAGAAGACATTCAAGAGCGACGTTGGGCGAGAGTTCATCAAGATGGCCAAGGATCAACTCGGTATCCAGATCATTACTCCCGTCTACTTCGGCTCTCGCAACGTCAATCTGAAGCCCGACCGCCAGATCAAGACCCCGGCCGACATGGCTGGCATCAAGCTGCGGATGCCGCCCGGAGAGTTCTGGCAGTTCCTGGGTGAGTCGATTGGCGCCAATCCGACGCCCGTTGCGTACGCTGAGGTATACACGGCGTTGCAGTCAGGTGCGATCGACGGCCAGGACAATCCGCTGGTCGCCAGCAAGCTCATGAAGTTCTACGAGGTAACGACGCAATTCGTGATGACCGGCCACGTCATGGGGTACGACGTGATGACAATCACCAGCAAGTTGTGGGATGCGATGACTCCTGCGCAACAAGCGGCATTCCAGGCCGCCGCCGACAAGGCGATCGACGACTACGTCGTCAAGTTCAGTGCGCAGGAAAAGGAAGTCCTGGATTTCTTCAAGGCGGAAGGCAAGAAGGTCTATACACCTGACCTCAACGCGTTCCGAACATACGCGCAGAAAAAATACCTGGACAAGTACGGCCAGGACTGGCCCAAGGGCGCGCTCGAACGAATCAACGCGGTGTAGGCGAGAGGCAAGTTACCCGTACGTTGTGACCGGCGTCACCGGCCATTGTTCGCAATGGCTGGTTAGCCGGTCGTGATTCGTCGGCAATAGTCCGACATCGCGCAGTCGAGGGGCCCCTATGGAACCTACGAAGCCGAGCAACTCCCCGCGCACCCCTTCATGGCTGAGAAGGCGGGCTGAGAACGTGATCGTTGCGCTCATCGCGATCATGTTCATCTCCTTCCTTCTGCAAATCGCGTTTCGCTATCTGTTGAACCGTCCACTCGGGTGGACCGATGAGGTCACCGTACTCTGCTGGGTGTGGCTGGTGCTCTGGGGTGCGGCGTTCATATTGTCAGACAAGGACGAAATCCGCTTCGACATTGTTTACGGGATCGTCTCGACACGAACTCAACGAGCCTTCACGGTGATTTCGAGTCTGGCGCTGGTCGTTCTATTCATCGTCTCGCTACCGGCTTCCTGGAGTTATGTGCTCTTCATGAAACGCGAGAAGTCCGCCTATCTTGGAATGCGATTCGACTATCTGTACTCCATATACGTCATCTTTTCGGTCGCTTGCATTGTCAAGCACGGATGGATCGCCTGGAACGCGTTTCGCGGGCGAGAATCGCCCGAGGTAGACGTACTCGACGATGGCGAGCGAATTTGATGCCCAGCCATTTCACGCAGTGCATCATCGTTCTCGTCGCGCTCGCGTTGTTTGGGCTGCCGATCGGTCTGTCGATGATTTGCGCGTCGGTGTTCTACCTGCTCGTGGCGGGTCTCGACCTCGGCACAGCGGGCGAGCAGATTCTGAACGGTCTTTTCAACAGCTATGTTCTGTTGGCGGTACCTTTGTTCATCCTTGCGGCGGATCTGATGAACAGCGGGAGCTTGACGGACAGGCTTCTGAAATTCTGTCTTGTGCTTGTCGGTCGGTTTCGCGGCGGCCTTGGTCACGTCAACGTGGTGGCGAACATCATCTTCGCGGGCATGTCAGGATCAGCCATCGCGGACGCCGTCGGCATTGGCCGAATCATTATCGGAATGATGACGCGTAATGGAAAGTATCCCATCGAGTACGCCGCTGCGATTACCGCTTCGGCCGCCATCATCGGACCAATCATTCCACCATCAATTCCGATGGTTGTGTATGCACTGGTTTCCGATACCTCAATCGGCTATCTTTTTCTTGGCGGCGTCATCCCGGGGCTGTTGCTCGGCGTTGCGTTCATGATAATGAACACCGTAATTGCTAGGCGCAGGAATTATCCCGTCGAGCCCCCGGTTCCCATGCGCGAGGTCCCGCGCATCACCCTGGATGCGTTTCCCGCATTGATGCTGCCGGTCGTGCTGTTGTTCGGTATCTATGGCGGGGTGATGACGCCGACAGAAGGTGCCGCAGCAGCAGCCGCGTACGCGCTACTGGCATCGGCGCTCATATATCGCTCGATCTCGCTGCGGCAGCTGTACACCATCCTGCTCTCGAGCGCGAAGTCGACTACTTCGGTGGGAATGCTCATTGCTGGGGCGTTGGTCTTCAACTACGTGGTCACGATCGAGAATGTTCCCCTTTCGGTCCAGCGCTTTATCACCACCTTTCAGTTAGCCCCCATCGGGTACCTGCTTCTTGTCAACGCGATATTGCTGGTCCTGGGATGTCTCCTCGAGGGTACGACGATTCTCCTCGTTATCGTTCCGATTTTGATTCCGACCGCAAAGGCACTCGGGATCGATCTTGTGCATTTCGGGGTCGTGGTAGTCGTCAACATAATGATTGGACTCCTGACCCCACCATTTGGATTGTTGCTCTTCGTCGTCGCGAACATGACCAAAAAACCTCTGATGTCGATTGTTCGAGAAGCGACACCGTTCATTTTTGTCGCAATAGTTGTTCTGGCGATCATCACGCTAGTTCCGCAGACTGTACTTTGGCTGCCCCGGGTCATGGGTTACAAGGGTTGAGCCTCCTCCTGAGTTGAACTGCGAAATTGCCTCGCTCTGTGTAGACTCGGTTCCGATCCTTGGGTCTCTGGTGCGTCTGCATCAGGCCGGCGCGATCCGGCCTTTCATCCAATCAAGCGCCAGCAAGTAGCCGTCGGTGCCGAATCCCGCCATCACCGCGGTTACCGGCGCAGAGACTAGCGAGTCGTGATACACAGGTTCGCGCTGATGCACGTTGCTGATGTGCAACTCGACCTTCGGCCCCTCGAACATCTTTAGGGCGTCCATAAGCGCCACCGATGTAAAGGTCAGCCCAGCCGGATTGATGATAATCCCCGCGATATTAAGGTCTGCAGCCTGATGAACGCTTTCAATCAGCACACCCTCGAAGTTGGTCTGCCGAAAGTCGACGTCGAGCCCCAGCGCCGCGCCTCTCTCCAGGCATCGATTCTTAACCATCTCCAGTGTCTCGTGGCCGTAGATATGAGGTTCGCGCTTGCCGAGTCGATTGAGATTGGGTCCGTTTAGAATATAGATTGTGTGCGCCATGCTATTTGAGCTCCTTGTTACGGTCTGGACATGCAGCGGCCAAGCTGGCCTCCCAGCGCCATACCTCTCTAGTCTTCCAGACGCGGCGTGCTGAGGAAACCTAGCAGCGCGGTAGGTAAAACATCCCGATCCAAGTTCATACCAGGCAAGTCGCGCGTGGAAAAACCCTAGTACGTCGCGCGCCCCCCGGAAGCGTCGAAAGTAAAACCTGTCGTGAAGGAGCATTCCTCCGATGCCATCCATGCGATCAGTGCTGCTACTTCATCGACTCTACCGGCGCGTCCAAGTGGGATCCGATTAACCGCGATTTTTTGGTTATCTGGAGGTAGCGACGAAAAGAATTCAGTATCGATCGCAGCGGGTGCGACGGCATTGATCCGAATGTCGCCCAACACCGATTCCTTGGCCATAGCCTTGGTCAGCGCGGTAACACCCGCTTTGGCAGCGGAGTAGTGGGCGCCCATTGCGTTGCCCTCCTTACCCGCGATCGATGCCAGGTTGACGACACGTCCGTAGCCTCGTCCCTGCATGTGCCGCACGACGGCCCGACTACAAAGGAACGTCCCCGTAAGATTGACATCGATCACGCGTTGCCAGTCAGATAGCGAGCAATCAACTGCGGGGCCGCGCGAGCCCGCAATGCCCGCTGCGTTAACAAGAATATCAATGCAGCCAAGCGTCACTACAGTCGCTCTCAGTGCAGCGTCGATGGCTGCCTCGCTGGTCACGTCGACCTGGTGCCACGTCCAATGCGGGCGTTGGGCACATACTCGCTTCATTGTGATCACGTCGACATCCCAGATCGTGATCCTCGAACCCGACCTGGCGAAGCGATCGGCGACCGCAAGCCCGATTCCCCGGCAGCCACCTGTGACTACGGCATTTTTTCCGTTTAGATCAATTTGATTCACTTGTTCGTACCGCCAGTGGCTATGCGGGCTCTGCGCAGCATAGAACGTGCCGATTGCGACACGAGGGCGCGTTCATCGACACACCCCAGAGGCGTTACACGACAAGGCGCCGCTAGAGGTGATCGGAGGCGCCGGACAGTTGCGATGAATAGTTCAGTTCTCGGTCGGCACCTTTGCAGACGCGCCTGCCTCTTAACCGAGGTCGGTCGCAATGGTGAATCCAACACGCGCCCTGGGGCAAATTCGGGGTCGTGCCCGCATGGTCACGTTGTCGCCACGGCAACATGCGAAACCTTGCGGTCTGGCGAGTAGATGTCGTTGATGTTCCAGTGGCCACCCGTGGGTACCGGCTCATTCTGCATCGAGACATCGATCACGACGGGGCGACCTGACGCGATTGCCGATTCCAACGCGGGTTTGAATTCCGCAGCTGACTTGATCTGCACACCTTCGGCACCATAGCCACGGGCAATCGCAGCAAAATCGGGTGAGTAGGGTTTGCCGTCCTTGGAAAATACGCAACCGAAGGTCGTACCGTAGTGCGCCATCTCGAGGCCAGCAATGGTGCCGTAGGCGAAGTTGTTCATGACGATCCACACGACTGGCACGTTGGCCTCCAAGGCCGCGGCAATCACCGACGGATTTTGGCCGAAGCCACCATCGCCGACGAGCGCAACCACAATCTTATCGGGACATGCCAGCTTGGCTCCGATCGCGGCCGGTGCTCCAAAGCCCATGGTGGCGTATCCACCGGGCGTGAGAATACTGCCCGGGGTGTAGACTGGAAACTGCTGACCGACGCCATTCTTGTTCCAGCCAACGTCGGTCGTAATTATAGCGTCCCTCGGCAGCACCGCTCGGACGTCGGCTAGGATTCGCTCTGGACGCATTGGGAATGCGTCATCGACCTGATGGCGCAAGTTGCTTTTTACGAATGCCTTGCGATTTGCAGCGATTTCACCGACTAGCGCGTCATTCCTGCGCCCTGCAGGGAGAATCTCCCTCGCTACGCGGTTCAGCACCGTCAGCGCCTGCTTGAGATCGGCGACAACTCCGATGTCGACAGGATAGTTGCGGCCGATTTCATTCGGATCGATGTCAATGTGGATCAGCCGTGTCGGCGGAAAGTTGAACGTAAAGCGTGGGTCCCAAGAACTGCAATCCGCCTCCGAGAATCGCGTTCCAAGCCCGATAACGTAGTCGGCATCCTTGCACTTGTCGTTGATAAATTCGGTACCCCAGAATCCGGTCATGCCGAGCGTCATTGGATGATCGTCCGGCAGGACGCCTTTGCCCATTAAGCTATGCGCGACCGGTAGGCTCAAGTGCGTGACGAACTCTCTTAGTTCTTCGGCAGCATCAGCGAGTACGACACCGCCGCCCACATAGGCCAGCGGGCTGTGCGAGGCCAGTAGCGTCTTCACGATCAAGGTGGCGGTGGCGTCATCGATCGACGGCTTATGCAGGCTTCGCGTGTTGAGTCGCTGGCGGTCAAATAGCGCCACGTCGATTTCCTTGGAGAAAATGTCCATTGGCACGGAAACGAGCACCGCACCCGGGCGCCCACTCTCAGCGAGCTGGAAGGCCTTTTCGATGATCTCGGGAAACAGATCAGGTTGGTCCACGCGCCAGGCGCGTTTGACGAACGGTCGATATATTTCGAATTGCGACGCGTCAGCGTGCAGATTTACTTCCTGGTGCGGATGTTTGCCGTGGTAGTGCGTCGGAACGTCGCCGGCGATCACGACCATGGGGGTCGAATCCAGCGCAGCGTTGGCTACGCCGGTCGATGCGTTGGTTAATCCGGGCCCGAGGTGACTCAGCACGACTGCGGTTCGATGCTTCGCGCGCGCGTAACCGTCTGCGGCATGCGCGGCAATCTGTTCATGTCTGGTGTTGACGAACTTTATCTTCTTGCTCTTGGCGAGTTCGGCAAGTACGGCAATGTTGGTATGACCGCACAGGCCGAAGATATATTCGACGCCGCGATGCTCGAGGTATTTCACAAGTTGACGCGAAATCAGTTCTTTCACAAAAGCCTCCATGCAGCGCTGCAACGTTATGCAGCTCCGTTGTACGTCTAACTGCTACTGCCATCGGACGATGTTGCGCATTGGTCACGGCCCACATCGCTCGGCTCGAGGTGTCGCTTCCCCGGTCCTGTATAGCTATAGGGAATACTCTTTGGCATTGGTCCTTTGATACGTCCGCCCTGTTGGCCCTGTTCCCACGCATGCGAAAGAATGCCCACCGAACGTGAAAGAATAAACAGACCACGTCCCAGCGCGGGAGCAAAGCCGAGTTCGCAGTAGATCGCGGCTGTCGCGCCATCGATGTTCATCGGAATCCGCTTGCCCTTCTGGTCGCTCAGCGTCGCCTCGATCGCATCGCCGATATCGGCATAGCGTCCCGAAATGGTCCCCTCAGCCTTAGCGCGACGAATCAGCGAGAGCAATTTCGGTGCGCGAGGGTCGATCGGATGAAATCGATGACCGAACCCTGGAATTACTTTGCCATGCACATCGGCGAAAGCTGCCAATTCGCTGGCAACGACATCGGGGAGATGCCTATCGGTTGCTTCATGTGCCGCGATTTTACGCATCAACTCCATGCATTGCTGCCCTGCGCCGCCATGAACGTCGTCAAGTACATTGATGGCAGACGCCATAGCGCCATTGACGGGTACTCCGCATGTTACCGCCATTCGCGCGATCGAAATTGACGGCGCCTGCGGCCCATGGTCCACACCTGCCACGAGTGCGGCTTCGAGCAGCCTGGCGTGCGCCATCGTAGGCAACTCGCCCCGAAGCATCAGCCAAACCATTTGCGGAAAGGTCAGTTCGCCAATTAGCTCCTCGATCGGGAATCCTCTGATGCCGATCGAACCCGGATGAATATCGATAATCGCGGTGGACCACCATGTCGTCGCCTCGGCAATGAGTTGCTCAGCGGTCTTTTGGCTCATATCGCCCCCAACGACTTCAGCCGAGCGATTTCCTCTTCCGCGTAGCCTAGATCGCAAAGGACTTGATGCGTGTGCTCCCCTAATTGCGGCGGCGGCGAGGCAATGTGCGGGTCCGCTCCCGATATCTTGAACCCCGCGAGCGTGAGCGTGACGGGGCGGTCGACACCTTCAACGCCTTCAAACGTCTGGAGGAGCTCGCGATGGGCGACTTGCGGCTGTGCGAGCGCTTCGGGTACGGACAACACTCTTCCAGCCGGTATGCCGATTCGTCCGAGGATCGCCTCCCACTCTTCAGCGGAGCGCGCCTGCAACGCTGCTTCGAGTTCAACCGTAAGCGCTGCCCGATTCACCTTGCGACTTTCCCGTTCGGCAAACCGAGGATCGCTTGCGAGCGCAGCGCACCCGACCGCGTGCATCAGCGCAACGAATTGCTCCTGCTTGTTGGCTGCGATATTGAGTAACCCCTTGCCCGTCTTGAAAGTCCCGGAAGGCGCGGCGGTAAAGTTGTTGTTTCCCATTGGCTGAGGCTGGACGTCTGCAATGAGAAAGTTCGAGACAACCCAGCCCATGGTCACCAGGGTCGCATCGAGCATCGACACGTCGATGAAAGCCCCCTCGCCCTCACGTTGCCTGCGGACAAGCGCGCTCGCGATGGCGAAGGCCGCGGTGATTCCGCCGAGCGTGTCCGCAACCGGAAAGCCGACGCGCAGCGGAGCACATTCTTCATCGCCGGTGATACTCATCACCCCGGAGAGACCCTGAACGATCTGGTCATAGGCTGGTGCGCCCGCCAGAGGTCCGTCCTGGCCGAAGCCCGAGACTGCACAATATACCAACGATGGCCTCAGAAGGCGCAGGTCTTCGTAACCTAGATTGAGCCGGTTCATTACGCCAGGGCGAAAGTTTTCGATGAGAACGTCGGCCGTCGCGACGAGCCGACGGAGAACAGTCTTGCCCTCCTCGACTTTCAGGTTGAGCGTAACGGACTTTTTGCCACCGTTTTGCGCCAGAAACGAGGCACCCATCAATCGGGCGTTCAGAACAGCATCTGCGCCAAGTTGTCGCGCCAAGTCGCCCGTGCTGGGTATTTCGATCTTGATGACCTCTGCACCCAAGAGTCCCAGTTGGTAGGCGCAGAAGGGACCAGAAAGCACGTTGGTAAGGTCGAGCACGCGGATCCCGGAAAGCGCTTTGGTCATCGATTAGTTACTCATTCAGGATGTTTGGCTCGATGCCATGGGTCGTCTCATTAGCAGTAGCTGCATTGGATGGAAGTAAAGTCGGCTTGGCTCAACTGGCAACGTGCGTCAGGGGCCCGTCGCTCAACGGCGAATGAATGGATTGGGGACATCGAGTGCGGACGATATCCAGACGCACTTCGTCTCGAGGTATTCCTTGATGGCCTCGCTTCCGGATTCGCGGCCGATCCCCGAGCGCTTGTAACCCCCAAAAGGGGACGTGAAACTCGTGGCCCTATAGTTATTGACCCATACCGTGCCTGCCTTCAACTTGTCGGTGAGAAGCATCGCGCGATGCAGGTCTTTAGTCCAGACCGCAGCGGCAAGTCCGAACGCGACGTCATTGCCTATGCGTATGGCTTCCTGTTCGTCTGTAAACGGAATGACGGCAAGCACCGGTCCGAACACTTCTTCCTGAGCGATCCGCATGCTGTTCTTGACGTCGACGAAGATCGTTGGCTCGACAAACATCCCGGCGCCCAGATCTGGGCGCGTTTTGCCGCCGAGAACGCAGCGCGCGCCCTCGCTCTTCGCGATTTCAATATAGGAAAGGATCTTCTCGAACTGGGGCCTCGTCGAGATCGGGCCGACCTGGGTATCGGCAAGCTTTGGATCGCCCAGTTTCGCTTGCCGCGTGAATGCGACGAGCTTGTCGACAAATTGATCGTGAATGCCTCGTTGCAAAAGCAGGCGAGACCCCGCCTGGCACGATTGACCGGAAGCGGCAAAAATCCCTGAAACCACGCCCTTGACCGCCTGATCGAGATCGGCGTCGTCAAAGACGATGTTCGGCGATTTTCCCCCCAACTCCAGCGTAACGGTCTTCAAGCCGCGAGCAGCGATCTCGTAGATGCGCCGGCCCGCCGCGTCCCCACCGGTGAAGCCCACGTGAGCCACTTTGGGATGGCTCACAAGTGGCTCTCCGACCTCGGGGCCTAGGCCCGTGATCACGTTGACAACGCCTTTGGGAAACCCGGCGTCGGCGAACAACCGCGCGAACTCCAGCATCGATGCAGACGTGAACTCGGACGGCTTGACCACCACCGTGCATCCTGCGGCGAGCGCAGGCGCCAGCTTCCAACTCGTCAGCGTCAAAGGCGAGTTCCACGGCGTGATGATCGCTACGACTCCTTTCGCCTCATATTTCGTGTACGCGAACACCCCCTTCTTGTCCGTGGGGATGACGGCGCTTTGAACTTTGTCGGCCAGCCCGGCGTAGTACTTGAAGTAGTCACCGACATAGCGCACCTGGGAGGTCACCTCGAGCGCGAGCTTGCCGTTGTCTCGCTGCTCGATCTCCGCAAGTCGGGGCGCGTTGGCTATTACGAGCTCGCCAAGCTTCCAGAGCAAGTGGCCTCTCTCGGTCGCGCTCAGGCGCGCCCACGCGTCGCTATCGAAGGCCTCCTGAGCCGCGGCCACTGCCCTGTCCACGTCGCTGGCAGTACTACGAGCGATGAGCGCCCAGGCGGCGCCCGTGTACGGATCTTCAGTAGGCAGGTATTGGCCCGAGCTCGGGGCCACGCTCGCACCGTTAATGTAATTGTCGTACTTGGGAAGATCCACCGCGTGCTGCCTCTTGAAGGAAACGGGACGAACGCCGCGATAGAATAGTTTCGCAGGTTGCAACATGATTCTATAAAATGGAGCCTTGGTCAAGGTACGAGCAAGCGTGAAACGACGTTCCGAAGACATGCCGGCTATAGGCACGGGTGTCGCCGCGGTGAATCGGTGTCTTTGCATCCTTGAGGCATTCACGGAGAGCGAGAGTGAGCTGACGCTGTCCGAGCTCGCGCACCGAACGGGCTTCTATAAGAGCACCTTGCTTCGGCTCGCAAGTTCGCTGGAAAAATTCAGTTACATTCGGCGAGCCGACAGCGGAGCCTATCGGCTCGGCTCCGAAGTGCTGCGGCTGGGTTTGCTCTATCAGAGGCACTTCCCGACTTTTGAGATCGTACCGGCTGCGCTGCAGGCAATTGCGAGTGAAGTACGCGAGGGCGCCTCTTTTTACGTGTGCGAAGGCGATGAACGCGTGTGCCTTCATCGTGTGGACTCAGCGCGGACGGTACGTGACTCGGTGCATGAGGGAAGCCGATTGCCGTTGTCGGTAGGTGCCGCGAGCCACGTCTTGCTGGCGTTCAAAGGGGCGAGGGGAAAGCGCTACGACACCATCCGACAGCTTTACTTCGCGGAATCGTATGGCGAAAGGGACCCGGAAACAGCCGCTGTCGCATGCCCCGTATTCGGACCTGAGCGCCGCCTTGTCGGTGCCCTCTCTGTCTCGGGTCCCCGGTATCGCATCCATTCAGCGGGAGCAGCAAATTTTCTCCCGACGCTGTTCAAGCAGGCTCGACTGCTCACGCACAGTCTCGGCGGCGATCGGGACGTCTTTCCCCGCTCAACGCGCCGGTTTCGACCATCGACACCGGCAGGAGCGCACCACCAACGCTAGGTCGCGCGCGCTGTCACTCTGTGGGACTTGTCACACATCAGCACTTGTTTCCCTCGCTACCAGGACCGTTGTATGGGCCGGAAAAAATGGGGAACGACCGGTTGCAATCACCGCGCGTTCCCCATTCTCCAGGCACGCAAAGCGCGCCCTGCCCCGGCAGTTACTTTTGTATGGTGACCAAGACGGTCGTCGTGAACATGGCCTGAACGCCGTTGTTGCTGAATATGCCGGATATCGCAAGCGGCACGCCTGCTCCTGCCGGCACATTGTTGGCGATATCTCTCTTGTTGAAAGTCGCCAGCAGCGTTTGCCCCGAGGAGCCGGTCGTCGACGCCGACGTCGCGACGATCGGCGAGGTCGAAAGCGGCGCCACCAACTTCACATTGCTCGCACCGCCATCAAGCACGTAGCCAGCGGGGACGTTGAATACGGCAGTGACCGTTCCGTCCGGAATTACCCCGGTCGACGGATGCATATTCAGTACACCCGGCGGGCTGCCCGGTAGCAGGAATTTAACGGCGTTCGACAGTACGGTCGGGATAAGGACCGCGATCACCTTGCCCGTCGGGCGCGGATCGGTGCAGTCGTTGTAAAAGTACTCTCCCGCTTTCGTGAAAGTGTACTGGGCCGACTGACCTGGATTCAACTTGAAGTTGAACGCACCCTCGAAGAATTGCGTCGCGCAGTGCGCCTTCACGTTCGGATTAGTAAGTCCGAGGCCTGTTCCAGGATTCACAAACGTGACCGTCGTTCCAACCGGAACAGTCAGCTGAGAGGGGACCATGGCGCCGGTCGACGTGCTGTCTGCCCCACCTGCGGCAGTGCCGTTCGAACGAGCCAACCAGACGGTATTCGCCGGAACGAGCCCCGCTGCGGTATTGCCAACGGGACGACGAATAACTAGCGGCGGAGGCGTGGGAGCTTCGCTGCTGCCGGAAACAACATTACCAGAGGCGTCCTTGTACTGTGCTGTGCCGCCGAGCTTGAAAGCCCAAAGCGTGTCGCCTCCTGGCGGGTTGTAAGGGATACCGGTGCCTGTCGCCAAAACCGCGACGTATTGCTCGCCGCCGGCCATGTAGGTGATCACCCCTGAGCTTCCCGCTGCCCCCGTCTGGAACCGCCACAACGGGTTGCCATTCGTCGCATCCATCGCTACGACAAAGCCGTCGGTCTGGTCCAAAAACAAGAGGTCGGTCGCGGTGGTAAGGGGCGTGTTGTTGTGCGCCAGGTCCAACCCCAATTCCTTCTGCCACACAATCGTGTTGGTTGCGCCATTCAATGCGACGATACCGCCGGTTTGGTACTGACCGGTCGCACGAAGACCGTTGCTACCCTCGCTGCGATCATGCGCCGACGGATTGGTTGCATAGGGAATGAAATACAGGCCGAGGTGCTGGCTGAAAGAGTGTCCCGACCAGTCGGCACCGCCATTTTGGCTAGGTGTCGATAGCACCGGCAAATCCCAGGTCGCCTCGTTCATGCAGCCTTTGCGCGTGGGCCCGCTGAGGAAAGGCGCGTCCGCCTCCAAGTAGTTGCCCGGCGTCAATGTCAGTTGCAGCTGACCGGGATTGGCCGGATCGGGCGAGGCCTGATACCCGTTGAAGTTGGGTACTGCGCGCTGCGGAAGACCCGGGATGTCCGAACCCAGGTTCTGGTAGGCAACGCAATCCGGAAGCCATGCTTGCTGTGGCGCGGACGGGTATGGCTGCGTCGGCCATGAAAGCTGCCTCGAGTCCTGCGTGACCGGTCTCTCCTCGACGGGCAGGACCGGCAGGCCATTGGTGCGATCCAGTACGAAGGTCCTTCCCTGCTTTGTGCCGTAATAGATCACTTTTCTCGGCTGACCGTTGACCGTCACGTCGGCGATCGTCGGGTTGTTGGTGTTATCCATATCCCATTGGCCGTGATGGACCGACTGGAAGTGCCACTTGTATGCACCGGTCTTCGCGTCCATTGCCACGAGTGCGCTGGAAAACAGGTTGATGCCTGGACGCGTGGAAGCGTCTTGAGACGAACCGCAGCTGCGCACGTTGCCGACTGACCAGTAGACCATATTGAGATCGGGATCGATGGCTGGATGAATCCAGAACGACGCTCCGGCGGTGAGGGCGCAGGTGTTCGGCGTATCGTTGGGCGTGACCTTGGTCGTCCAGGTGTCCCCAGCGTTATAGGTAACGCCGTTGACATCGGTAACCACCAACCCCGGTTTGGCCCCGCCCCAGAACGCCCAGACCATGGCACCCGTGGCAGCGTTCAGCGCAAAGCCAGCGTTGCGGTTGGCATCGGCCGAGCCTATGTAGACTATGCCGTCGTAGTAGACCGTCGCGACCTTTCCGATGTTACCGAGCGTTGTTTCGCCCGAGCCGGCGGGCGGCGCCGGCACCACCGCCCATATCTGTGCACCTGTATTTTGGTCCAGCGCGACGACCCTGTTGCCTGCCGCACTGGTATAGACCCGGCCGCCACCGACCGATACGCCGCGGCGCGTTGAAGTCGGACCAAACCCGCTGTTCGCAACCGTCGGGTGCCACTTCCATTTGACCGCGCCCGTCGCGCCGTCGACAGCAATGACGTCGCCGTTGGGCGTATCCGTGTACACGATGCCATCGACTGCAATCGGAGTTGTCTGCTGTCCCGTGTCGTTCGTTCCAGGAGACGGGGTCGGCGTCGTCGCCGGGACGGCCGACGTGTGCACCATCCAGGCCGGACCGAGGGTATTGATATTCGACTTGTTGATAGTCGAGAGCGACGAATACTGCTGGTTGCCCAGATTGCCACCGTTCTTGGGAAAATCCTGGTCGCCCGGTGTGCAGCAGGAGTTTAGATCCTTCGCGGCCGCCATCGCGAAAGAAGAAGTCACCATCGCTCCTACGGCGAAAAACGAAGCTGCAACTAGTTTCACTTTCATCGAAGTCTCCTAGATACCAAAATGAAACGCTGAAGAGTCACTGCAATTTGTCATTCTCGGCATGCGACACCGCGATCACAGCCATGCCGATCCGTTTGCGTCGAACGTAGGCCGCATGGCTTGTAGGCACTCAGTTTCGTGTGAGGCAGGGATACGGTAGAACGGCGAGCCCGTGTCCGATGGCACACTGCGAACGCGGATCAACACCGCGGCTGTCACTGGGTACGCGTTCGACCAGATCATCGAACGTCCTTCCAATGAACCGATGCGACGTCTCCGCAGCGGCGACTCCCGTGCGGGTTCGTGCTCATGATATTTGCGCTCCTCTTTTGACGAGTGCTGATACGAACTAAGGTCCGGCAGATGCGACTGGCACGCTCGCTTTTTTTCAGGAACCGAGGCTCTGATCTTCGTACCCGGCCCGGTTATCGATGTTCTATCTGCCAGAACATCGTTCCATATCTCTAAAGTATAAAAGACTTCGCTGGGAAGTCAAGCTTCGGCGATGTCCAAGCATATGTAATCGAGCACGGCGCTCTCCAACTTGCCTGCGGAGGCATACAGAACCTGAAACATCGTTCCATGACCCGGACTCGACTGGGGCGTCGACCTTTTGGCCCGATGGAATTCAGGCGGAGCAACATCGATACACGCCCGACTTGGAGCCTTCTTCGGGAGAGCAGCACCGCATGGCATCGGACAGCTTCGCTCTCAACGGCAACGCAACACGGCAACATCGCCGCCGCCCGGCATAGGACTCCAAGCGAGCGACAAGGTGTCAGATGCTCACGTTCGATGACGGCACCGTCGATTGCTGCGACGGCGATCGGGAACTGAGGCATCGGTGCGACGACTCAGTCCGGGACTTGTCGGGCTTATGTTCGACAGCAAGCCTGCGAACCATCCGCAGCCCATGCCGCAGCGGGCTTGGTCATGTAGCAGAACAGCTGTCTGGGCAGAACTTGTTCTGCTCAGCGGTAGGGCTGGACCTGGCTCGCGCTCATCGAATAACTGCTACGGACCTCAGCCCGATCCGTCGGTGATGTAGACCGACTTGCGCCAGTACAGCTCACCACACCACCATTCGCGTCGAATACGCAGCCCGTGCCGCTATGGCGGGTCACACGAACCGGCAAGGCGGTGCCGAGGCTCGCATGACGCGGACCTGCGTTGCGCGCATCTAGTGGTGCGGTGCCGCTATTGAATGAGTCGCTTCGATGTATTCGTTTGCCCGACGCGCGAAATCCGAGCATAGCGCGCCTGGTGGCGAATGGGCGACGCGCGTGGTCGACGGGCTTGCGAACGACCGGGATCGGGTTAGGTCGCCGCTGAACTCCTAAGCAGCGAGCGTATCAATCACGCGACCCCGGCGCGAGGATGCCTTGTGCCGCCACGCAAACGCCATGCCGATCAAGGCCACAGCGAGCAGGGGTAGGGTGCCAGGTTCCGGTGCCTGCCGCACTACCGCCGTGCTTACCAAGGTGCCCGGGGCGACGTTACCAACCGTACCCTGATAGAACGCAGCAAGGTCCACGCCTACATTCACGCTGGTCATGTCAAGCACGAACGAGTGTCCGCCAAAATTGACCTGACCCTGGTAGTCGATCTGACTGAGCTGTCCGCCCGTGTTAAATGTGACGTCTGGAAAGGGGCCGAACCCAAAGCCGGTGTCGTTATTCATCGCGAATGGAACTCCACCGACGGTGATATTCAACGAAAGCAGCGTCCTCGCCGGATTCGTGGGGTCGAAGTTTCCAACGCAGAGGAAAGGGCAATCGTTGCCATTCACGGACAGGGTTCCCTCAGCCTGCTGGCCGTTGAGCGGACCGCTGTTAAACGTAAGGCCGAAACCAAAGAACTGAGGGGCCGCCTGTGCAGGTCCGACGAGTGCAGCAACGAGCAATCCAACAGCCATAACCCCGACGCGGAACATCATGATCAAAGCCTCCTCAGTAGTGACTTCTGTTGAACCTTGGAACCATTGCGCGCTTGGCCCGCAACCCGAGCAACGGCCGCAGTCGACGCTACGTCCGTCGATCTGCCCGACTCCTTCGAGTGTTCGCCTGGAGTGCGACTGGCCTTTGGATCGCCGTCAGGCTTAGTGCCGATTTACAGCGCACGCTTTAGTGGAGAAATTAAGCAACTATCAAGCCATAAATGGAAACGACGTTCTAATCAAAGGGATGCGGTAAGATCCGTGGCACACGTCCCTTCTGAGTGTAAATTTTATCGACAATAGAACGCAGTTTTCTCTAGCGAAACGATCGCTGGCTCAGAACCGATCGGCTAATTGCGGGTGTTTCGCCGAGGGTGAGCCCGAATACCATCGCCCGTTTGGGCGGCTCTCCTCGCGCAATAGGCAATGCAAAGGAAGAGAAAACGGCGCTGAGGGCGCAAGGCTGGGGCCCAGCTGCAACCTTCGCGCGAACGGTCACCAGACTGCTCCGAAGAATCGCATTGAAGTCCAGTCTAATTGACGCACGCGTTTTCTGCCGACGGGTCGCGCGTTGGGTTGGAATATGCAACGGGAAGGTGTCGCACGTTGATGTGATCCTCGTGTCGCGGAAGATGATCTGGCGGAATCGCCTCCGAATGTAACTTATCGCGGCGCCGGATTGCGCGACGAGCATCGGCGCGACGCGTGACGTCGTTTCAGGCAGTGCAACATGATTCTATAAACCAGCCAATGGCTCCGCAATAGGAGTCGACAAACGTGAGATGATGGCCGCTGATCCGCCCAACCGATGGCAGATCAATTTGATAAACAAAAGCCTTGGAGCGCTCGATGGCTCAGTACGGAGTTGCGGCAGTGGACCGATGCCTCTCGATCCTGGATGCCTTTACCGAACAAGACGATGTCCTTACGCTCGCCGAGCTCGCGAAGCGCACAGGGCTTCATAAGAGCACGCTGATACGCCTCGCCGAGTCTCTAGAAAAATTCGGCTATGTGAGGCGGCCAGACAAGGGCGTCTACCGGTTGGGTTCCAAGGTGCTACATTTGGGATCGCTTTACCAAAGGCACTTCCGAATGTCCGAGGTCGTCCCCGACACGCTTCGACGGATGGTCAACGAACTGCATGAGGGAGCATCGTTCTACGTCCGGGACGAGGACCAACGCGTCTGCTTGCATCGGGTCGATGCTGTACGCGCGGTTCGGGACACGGTGCACGAAGGAGACAGACTTCCGTTGACCGTGGGCGCCGCCGGCCATGTCATCCTTGCCTTTGGCGGGTTGACGGGAAAACGCTACGAAGCGATTCGCACCAATATGTACGCCGAATCGTATGGCGAGCGCGACCCGGAGACGGCAGCCGTGGCATGTCCCGTCTTCGGTTTGGATCAGCGATTCATGGGTGCGTTGTCGGTCTCCGGTCCGAAATACCGCATCGAGGCGATGGGACTGAAGCAAATTCTCCCGGTGCTATTCGACAACGCCCGCGAACTCACGCGCATCTTGGGTGGCAGCGTGGACGCTTTGCCACGGGGCCGCGTTAAAGCACAGGGACGCCGCAAGTCCAAGCCGACCGTAATCCGTCGCGCCGGCGTCGGAGTAGGCGCTGCGCCGGCTTCGAAGCAAGGGTGATTCGATTGTGACTCGTTCGGAGACGCCGGGCTGCTCCTGCATGCGTACGCTACCGAAGCCGAGCAGAGCACAACTCGCTAGATGGGAAGGCTTGGACCACCCAAACAAAGGCGTAGCCCGCCCGGGCACTATTGACCTCACGTCCAATCGGGAAGAAAATTAAAGCGAAACGCCGTTTCATTATGCCCATCGTAGGCCAACATTGGGTGGCCCCGCGTCGTTCGCTTGCTGTGCCGAACGTTGATGCGCCGATTTTGGATTGTGGCTTCTACGCAACCGATGCAGTCGTTGGTCATGACGGTCGGGTCGATCCAGAGCTTCGTTGACGAGCGTTGATGCAGAACAAGATTGGCCGGCGCGTCGCTTTGATTGTGCTGATATTGATGCTCGGGGCTGGCGTACGCCTTTGGTGGTCCGACCATTCCACCACCGCGCCCCCCGCTACTGGCGTGCGCAGCGCGTCTGGCGGTGCAAATACCGACGTCACGATGAGAAATACGGGCGTTGGGCGAACTGGATCGACATCTGGTCCAGCTGTATCCAGCCCGTCGACTCCCCAGAGTGTTGCTCCGGTGCACATCGACGTGCAGGCGCCCTCCGCCGTGCGAGCGGGGGAATCCTTTGACGTCCTGGTGAATCTTGAAGCGTACGGTGGCGCTCGACAAGTTACTTTTTCGATCGCGTACGACAAGGCAGTATTGCGATTGGTGGAGGCAAACGCAGGGGCGCTCGTGAAACAAGCCGCGCGACCTGTGCACTTCGACGCCGAGGAGCCAAGCGATGGCAATATTATTGTCATTCTCGACGCGGACAAGGGATCGACGATTGCCGGTGCGGGCAACTTGGTTGCGCTTCGCTTCGAGTCACTGAAGCCGGGCAGCTCTTCGCTGAGGATCCATAGCGTCGCCACAACGGGCAATGCGGGAGCCAGCGTTTCGATACCGGACCCGCCCGAGGCGACGGTCATCAGTGTGTATTGAAGGCGATCAACCGCGACGAAGCGTATTAGCGCGCGCAACGCATCCTGAGCGCGATGAGTGGAACAAGCCCGAACCTGGGACGTCCCATGGCCGAGCCGCTAGCCCCGGTCGACGCAAGGGTTACCCGGCATCCTGTTTCACATTACACAATATCATTCTATAAACGATGGGCGCGTCAAACCAAACGCGAGCGGCCTAATGTGGCGCGCAACACACCGTTGCGTTATGTACAGTGGCGTTCTATTATCGGCCATTGATCGGAGATCTCGATGGCGAGCACTGGAGTCGCGGCCGTAGAACGAAGCCTTTCCATCCTCGACGCGTTCAAGGAACGAGACCAAGTCCTCACGTTGACTGAGTTGTCGAAGAGAACAGGGCTTCACAAGAGCACCTTGATCCGGCTGGCGGACTCGTTGGAGAAGTTTGGATATGTGCGCCGCTCGGACAAAGGTGCTTATCGTCTCGGTTCGAAGCTCCTGTTCTTGGGATCGCTCTATCAGAAACATTTCCGGACCTCAGAGTTTGTACCCGATGCGCTCAGGCAAATTGCCGAGGAGCTGCACGAGGGTGCCTCGTTCTATGTTCGCGACGAAGACCAGCGTATATGTCTACATCGGATCGAGGCGTCTCGCGCGGTGCGCGACACGGTGCACGAAGGTGATCGCCTTCCTTTGACGGTCGGTGCGGCTGGGCAGCTCATCCTGGCCTTCAGTGGGCTGTCGGGCAAGCGATACGACATCATCAGATCAGCGTTCTTTGCGGATTCATATGGCGAAAGGGACCCCGAGACCGCAGCGGTCGCATGCCCCGTGTTTGGTGTGGATCAGCGCTTCATAGGTGCTTTGTCAGTCTCTGGACCAAGGTACCGCATCGAGGCAATGGGTACGAAACAAATCCTGCCGGTTCTGTTCGCCCACGCGCGCGACCTCACACGCATCCTCGGAGGCAATCCCGATGTTTTGCCGGCCGCAAACGTCAAAAGCCCTGGAGCCAGATCGACCAGAGCAAAGAAAACGACCTCTATCGTAGGCTAGGCGACCGGTCACCGCGGCTGTGGTTGCGAGACCTCGCCACTGATCGTTGCAGCGATTCCTCTCTACCGCAGCAGTCGTATCGACGATGCATGATTGGCGCTGGAACTGCGCGCCTTCACTCCGACGGTCGGTGCGCGCCAGGCATCGACAGCCCGGCCTCCGTGTTTGTAGCGTGGATCGGCGAGCGAGGTTCGACACTGTCCAGCTACTCGCTGCTGAATAGTCCAGGACCTTTTGCGACAATGAACTCAAGAAACCGGCGAGTGGCCGGAGGCAGATACCCGCCAAGACGATAGCTAGCGCCAAAATATCGGCGCATCGTCGTTGCTCGTAATGGCACTTCGCGTAAAGGCGCAGCAATCTTTCCTGGGCCCAAATTGCGACGTGATATGAAGCTCAACAGGCCGGTCTGCGCGATCATGCGCGGTAGTAGAGATATGGAGTCAGTCTCTATTTGGACGCGCGGTCGGGGAAGCTGATGCTTATCGAAAACTCTCTCCAACCATTCACGGGTGTCCGCTTCATAACTCGCGGCCGGTAGCACCCACTGATAATTGCACAGGTCCGGCAACGTAACCGTCTTGCGGAAGATATCGCTGTTATTTCCCGTTACGACGACCACATCGTCATGAATGATCTTCCGCGATATGAATTCGTGTCCGGAAGCGACAGTACCGATGGCAAGGTCGATACGCCGCGACTTGAGGGACTCTCGGAGTATCGGATAGATTCCGATGGCCATATCGAATGTAACGTCAGGGCATGTCCGCAAGAAGAGCCTGCAGGCGAGCGGCATCAGGTACTGTGCGACAGTCGGTGCCACGCCTAACTTGATGTGGCCACGTGAGCCTTCCGATAGGTTGCGGATTTCTCGTGAGTTCTCTTCGAAGATCCTCTGTAGAGTGCTAGCGCGCTCACGAAGCACCGTTCCCGACGGGGTCAGACGGATGCCTTGGCGCGTTCGTTCGAACAAAGGCGCGCCGAACGCTTGCGCCGGTCGATGAATAGACTTCGTGAGCGCGGGGGCGCTACGCCCGAGACGGACTGCGGCACGTACCAAGTGGCCCGCATCTGCGACCGCAGCGAAATGCTGTGGATCTCGAAATTCCATCGTTAGTCCGCGGTTAACGCAGCCTTAACGCTTTGCAATGGACGCTTGAAGGATCAAGTCATTCAGTCGCCCCTGCAGCGTTTCGCTCGCACGAGCGCTGCGTCGCTTCTGCCACCGAAATGGCCGCAAGGCAGGAAGCCATCTTGAGTCGAGCGGTATTGGAAGTACGAAAACTCTCTTCGGGGAACGCAAATCGCGGAGCAATCGCGCCCGGATAGCAAAAATAGGAAGGCTTCAGAACAATTGTTGCGCAACCTTTTGCTGACATAACCTGCGCCGCTCGCCTCACGCGACGGAGGTCGCTCGCACGTAGGGCGGCGAGAGGCACGAGTCTATGCCGCCCTAGAGTGCTGCGAGACGGCGTGGTCGGCTGCAACAGCGGATACCGAATCCACGCGATTCAAGTCATTGCCGCGGGTCTCGGGGCCGATGATGACCATTGTCAGCGACACGATATTCCATAACGCGACGATTCCCACGATGCTCCAAGGCGATCCTTCGAAGGTGCGTAGTAGCCAAACTGCCAACGCGGGCAGCGTTGCACCAGCTAACAAGTTGGCGGCGGTGTACGACAATGCCGAACCCGAATAGCGAACGTTGGTGGGAAAGGCCTCGGCAAAATACACAGGCTGGATGCCACTCTGATATTGGGTAAACCCGAGGAGCAGCCCCATGCCGGCAAGCATCGGTACGAAACTCCTAGTGCCTAAGAGAGGGAAAAGAAAGAACAGCATGATCAACGTGACCGATGATCCCAACAACAATGCCTTGCGGCGCCCGATTTTGTCGCTCAGGACACCACCCGCAAGGGCACCCAAGATCGCGCACACATTGGCGCCCATTAAAAGTGCGAATCCGGTTTGTTTAGGAACACCGAGTGTATTGGTGAGGTAGCCAAGCGAAAATACGACAACAAGGTAGAACAGCGCAGTCGGACCGCAGAAGAAGAGCATCAATCTAAGAATCGTTTTGTAGTGAAGCTTAACCGCATCGCGGAGCGGGCTGCTGACACTTGCAGTCTTCGAGTGCTGCAGTTCTACAAAGGCAGGCGTCTCGCTCACGCGCATTCTGATGTAGATACCCACTACCACGAGTATGAAGCTGAGCAGGAACGGGATGCGCCAACCGTACGATTCAAAATCAGCCGGGCTCAGCACGGAACTCAGAACCAGCATAGCCGCGTTGGCAAGGATTTGACTGATAGGCGAGCAGATACCGAGCAGCCCGGAATACTTGCCGCGCCTGGTGGGTCGTGCGTGCTCGACCGCCATCAGCTGTGCACCTGTTGATTCGCCGCCTAGTGCGAATCCCTGAACTATGCGGAGTAGAACCAACAGGACGGGGGCCCATACACCAATGCGGTCGTAGGTAGGTAGCAAGCCCATTAAAACGGACGCGATGCCCATTACCGACACGGTAAATAGAAGCAGGTTACGGCGGCCAAACCTGTCCCCCAGGTACCCGCAAATAACGGCGCCCAGCGGTCTCGCGGCGAGGCCGACTCCGAAGGTCGCGAGAGATGCCAACAGGCCCGAGGTTGGGTCAAGAGAGGGAAAGAATAGCTTCGGAAATATGGTGGCTGAGACGACGCCGTAAAGGGCGAAGTCAAACCACTCCAGGGCGGTTCCGATAGTTGCGGCAACAACGGCCTTTGTGGGCATATCTGTATCTTGCCCGTCCTTTATTGCCATCGACTCCATATGCATAGCCCGCCTCCTCTGAGAAACATTTCCCATACCGTAAAACAGAACGTCGTTCCACAATTATGGCACGACTTCGGAAGCGTGTGTGTCGATTTTTATTCGGCCCCTCCCTTCGGTCCCCCTCGACCCTCTTCTCGGAATGCCTGTTGCGGGCGAATTGTCGGCGATCATCCATCATGCCGGCAGATGCACCGGCATTCGACTCCTATCGAGTTGGGCGACGTCGACTGACTGCCGCGCCTACGACTGCCGCGGGCCGGATTCCTACCTCGTTACGACGCCGGGGTTATGCGGTCTCCTCGGCGTTGGATCATCGCGACGTATCGGCCTCTGATTGGAAGGAAGCCCGTTGCGCACGACCCAACGAAGCTAGAGCTAAGGATTCTCTTTATCGAATCGCCTGATCGTCATCATCTCCCATAGCGATTGACTAAGGCTCCAATCAGTTTTAGCTTGCCGGTTAAGATCTTGTCTATGTGCTCGGCTGCGTGAAGGAATTGCTGGTGGAATCTAGGGGGACCTTGGTCATGGCTGTGAGGGCCGTACGCAAGTCCGATCCGAGGCGGTCAGGAATTGAGCGGTTCAGCACTTACGTGAGCCTTGGGGTCGCTGGAGTGACTCTGCTCGTGCTTGGGCTTCTCGTTATGGGTCTCGATATCGAGGTAGGAACTGCGTTGGTCGCGGTCGGTCTGGCACATGTGGCTTACGCTTGGCGGCGTTTGAGTGCGGTACTCGTCAAACGGGCCCCGCTCTACGCGGTTCATTCTGGAAACCGACGGGGTTCCCGCTGACCGAATCGCGACGGACTCGCATTCGTGGCAGAAATAGAGAATTCGATCCATCGCGGGATCACGATTCGAACTGCATTGGCTTCGCCACTCGCTGTAAGAGTCGCCATGCAAGCCCAAGTCCGCAATGCGCCCCGGAACCTTGATGATTTTCCGAGGATAAAGGTTACATTGCTAGAAGGTTACCGATGAGGAGTATGAGGCAGCGCAGAACGCCGGGTAGAGGTTTGCCCGGCTGTAAGCGTGGCTTGGAGAATTCTACGCACCCGCCTCTACGCCGGGTTGGTCAGCCTGGCGCCCTCAACGGCGTAATCGATTTCTTGACCAAGCAATGAAACGCAGCAGACGCAGAAGTCGCCGAAGATGACCGTGCTCGTGGTTGGCGCGACCGGCAGCATCGGGAAGCTCGTCGTGGATGAAGCTATTCGGCAAGGACACTCCGTGCGGGCGCTCGTGCGCGATTCCCGCAAGGCGCGTCAGCTCCATCCCGAGGCGCGGGTGATCGTCGGCGATGTCACCCGACCAGAGACGCTTTCCGACGCCGTCGCCGGCGTAGACGCCATCGTGTTCACGCTCGGCTCGGATGGCGGCGGTAAGGTCGGCGCCGCGCGCGTCGACTACGGCGGTGTACGCAATATCCTGACGGCGCTCGGCTCGCGCAAAGCGCGCATTGCGTTGATGACAGCTATCGGCGTCACCAATCGCACCGGCAGCTACAACCGCTCCACCGAGGCCCACGACTGGAAGCGCCGCTCGGAGAGGCTGGCGCGCGCTAGCGGCTTGCCGTATACCATCGTGCGACCGGGCTGGTTCGACTACAACGGTCCGAACGAGCACCAGCTCGAACTCCTGCAGGGCGATAAGCGCCAAGCGGGCGACCCGAGCGACGGAGCGGTCGCGCGACACGAGCTGATTCGACGAGCCCACCTCCGTGGAGAAACCAATATGACGAAAGTGATTGTCGTGATCGGCGCGGGTCAGATCGGTCAAGCGATCGCGCGGCGAGTCGGCGTGGGAAAACACGTCTTGCTATCCGATATGCGCCCCGACAACGCTCGTGCAGCGGCTGAGGTCCTCGGGAACGCCGGCTACGAAACGAGCGTCGCCACAGTCGACGTGTCGTCGCGGGAATCCGTGCACGGGCTCGTCGAGACGGCCACCAAGCTGGGCGACATTACCGGCCTCATTCACGCTGCCGGCGCCTCTCCTACGCAGGCGTCGCCGGCAACGGTCCTCAAAGTCGATCTGTATGGCACGGCGCTCGTGCTGGAGCGCTTCGGCAGCGTCATCGCGGACGGTGGAGCGGGTGTCGTCATCTCGTCGCAGTCCAGGCATCGCCTTCCCCCGCTTGCCGTCGAACAAAACAAGGCCTTGGCCACAACACCTGTCGAAGAATTGCTCGCCCTTCCCTTTCTGCAGCCCGACCAAGTTAAGGATTCCCTTCACGCGTACCAACTCTCGAAACGCGGCAACTCGCTACGCGTGATGGCCGAAGCGGTGCGCTAGGGCAAGCGTAATGCGCGTGTCAACACGATCAGTCCGGGGATCATTATGACCCCGCTTGCCAAGGACGAGCTCGGAGGGCCGCGTGGCGCAGGGTACCGTCGCATGATCGAGGGATCAGTGGCCCGCCGCGCTGGCACGCCGGACGAGGTGGGCACGGTCGGCGCGCTGCTTATGGGCACGGACGGCACGTTCATCACCGGCAGCGACTTCCTCATGGACGGCGGTGTGACTGCCGGCTACTGGTACGGCGACCTCGCCGAAGTGCGTGGACAGCAATGATCGACAGGTTGACGTCAATCATGCTCGCCGCTTAACACGCTGATTGGGTGCGGGTGTAACACAACACAAGGATCGATTGAACATGCGCGCCACCGTCATGTATCGCGCCGGCGACGTTCGTATCGAGAACGTGCCCGATGCAAGTCTCGTTGATTCGAGCGATGCGCTCGTTCGCATTACCCGCGCCTGCATTTGCGGCAGCGACCTCTGGCCCTACAAGGAGATGTCGCCAGTCGACGTAGGCCGTCGCATGGGGCACGAGGCGATCGGAATCGTCGAAGCCATCGGTGCGGACGTGCGCACCGTGAAGTCCGGCGACCTCGTCGTGATGCCGTTCGCGTACTCGGACGGCACGTGCACGTTCTGTCACGAAAGGCTGCAGACGTCTTGTCTTCATGGAGGCTTTTTCGGCATGCAGGTCCCTGGAGCGCAGGCCGAAGCCGTGCGCGTGCCACAGGCAGACGGAACACTCTTCGCGTTGCCGGTGGGCGAAGATGACGCGCTGATGGCATCGCTGCTCACGCTGTCCGACGTGATGGGAACGGGCCATCACGCCGCGCTCGCCGCAAGAGTCCGCGGCGGCAGCAAAGTGGCGGTGATCGGTGACGGCGCCGTCGGCCTGTGTGGCGTCATCGCAGCCAAGCGCCTCGGCGCCGAGCAGATTCTCCTGCTGGGCCGCCATCCCGACCGCATCGCGCTTGCGCAAGCATTCGGCGCGACCGACATTGTGAGCGAACGTGGCGCGACTGCGTTGGAGCGCGTGCGCGCGCTGACCGGCGGCTTCGGCGTGCATTCGGTGCTCGAGTGCGTCGGCAGCGAGCAAGCAATGCTTACGGCGCTTGGTATCACACGTCCCGGCGGCGCGATCGGTCGTGTCGGCGTGCCGCACTACGAGACAATTCCCAACTCGTTGCCGGCGTTCTACGGCAATGTCAGCGTCGGTGGCGGCCCCGCTCCGGTTCGCGCCTACATCCAGGAACTGCTGCCCGACATTCTCGAAGGCAAGATCGAGCCTGGACGCGTGTTCGACCGCGTGATGGGGCTCGACGGCGTGCCGGATGGCTACCGTGCCATGAACGAGCGTGAAGCGATCAAGGTCATGATCGACTTCTAAGGGAACTTCGACGAAGGTCCCTGCTTGGCCAAACGAGAACCAATGATGACGAGCAGAAGAGGGCAGGGACACGGCTTTCCACGGAGCCCGATGTTCCACTGAGCAACCTAGTCATCTTTTCTTCATAGGTGGCAGGTCGGTACAGACGCCCTCGAACACCTCAGCCGCCATGCCGATGGATTCACCCAGCGTTGGATGCGGATGGATTGTCTTGCCGATGTCGGTCGGATCGCAGCCCATTTCGACCGCGAGACAGACTTCGCCGATTAGGTCCCCGGCGTGGGTACCAACAATGCCCCCGCCGATACAGCGGTGCGCTTCATTGAACAACAGCTTCGTGAAACCCTCATCACGCCCGTTGGCGATCGCCCTGCCAGATGCCGCCCAGGGAAAGACCGCCTTGCTGTACTTGATGCCCTGCGCCTTACACTGTTCTTCGGTGAGGCCCGCCCACGCTACCTCCGGATCGGTATAGGCAACCGACGGGATCTGTCGTGCATCGAAATACGACTTGTGTCCGGCAGCGACCTCAGCGGCGACGTGTGCTTCATGCACCGCCTTGTGTGCGAGCATCGGCTGACCGACGATATCGCCGATCGCAAAGATATGGCCGACGTTGGTTCGCATCTGCCTGTCCACCGGTACGAAGCCGCGGTCGGTGACGGCGACGCCTGCCTTGTCCGCCGCGATGACTTTGCCATTCGCGCTGCGGCCGACCGCCACCAGCACCAGGTCGTACAGTTGTGGTTCGGCCGGCGCTGTCGCGCCCTCGAAACCGACCTTTATGCCCACTGACGTGGCTTCAGCCGAGACCGTCTTGGTTTTCAGCATTACGTTGTCGAAACGTGGCGTGTTCTTTTTTTCCCACACCTTGACCAAGTCGCGGTCTGCGCCGGCCATCATGCCGTCGAGCATTTCGACGACGTCGATGCGGGTGCCCAGCGTCGAGTACACCGTGGCCATTTCCAGGCCGATGATGCCCCCGCCGATCACCAACATTCGCTTTGGAATGGATTTGAGTTCCAGCGCCCCAGTGGAATCGACTACGCGTGGATCTTCGGGTGTGAACGGCAGCTTCACCGCTTGACTGCCGGCGGCGATGATCGCTTTCTGGAAGCGGATAGTCTTCTTTTCGCCGGTCTTGTCGTGGCCCGTACCCGACGTTATCTCGACCTCGACGTGATACGGGTCGAGAAAGCGCCCGATACCACGCACGACATCGACCTTACGTGCCTTAGCCATGCCGGCGAGGCCACCAGTGAGCTTCTTGATCACGCCGTCCTTGAAACCGCGCAATTCGTCGATGTCGATCTGCGGCGCGGCGTACTTTATCCCATGGCCACTCAATCCTTTGACTTCGTCCATCACGGCAGCCGTGTGCAGCAGCGCCTTCGACGGGATGCAACCGACGTTGAGACAGACGCCCCCGAGCGTGGCATAGCGTTCGACAAGCACCGTTTGCATGCCGAGGTCGGCGGAGCGGAATGCGGCCGAGTAGCCCCCCGGTCCCGCGCCCAGCACCAGCATTTCGCATTCGATGTCCGCGCCGCCCGCATACGCAGCCGCCGGTTTCGGCGCCTCTGCACCAGCCGGCACCGGGGGAGCGCCGTGCGCCAGCGGTGCGGCCGACGCCGCACCTTTGACGCCGGTCGACAATGTGAGGATGAGACTGCCTTCCGAAACTTTGTCGCCGAGCTTCACCTTTAAGTCCGTCACCGTACCCGCGGCCGGCGAAGGCACATCCATCGTAGCCTTGTCCGATTCGATGGAAATGAGTGGATCCTCTGCCTTCAAAATATCGCCCGTCTTGACGAACAGCTCGATGATCGGAACGTCCTTGAAGTCGCCAATATCGGGTACGCGCACTTCGATGGATTCGTAAAGACCCGACGTGCCGTAGTCGGCGGCAGGCGCGCCCGCCGCCGTGGCATGACCACCCTCCTTGACTTTCTGTGGCGGCGCAACGCCGGCTGGCGCAGCGTTGGCGTTGACAATGACGATTGACGAGCCTTCAGATACCTTGTCACCGACTTTAACCTTGAGTTCCTTGACGACACCATCAACCGGCGAAGGGATGTCCATCGTTGCCTTGTCGGACTCGAGCGAGATCAACGGGTCCTCGGCTTTCACCGCGTCGCCGGCCTTGATGAATATCTCGATGATCGCGACGTCCTTGAAGTCGCCGATGTCGGGGACTTTGACTTCAACCATCGTTGCCATTGGTGCCCCCTTAGATCAGCACGCGGCGCATGTCCGCGAGCAACCCGGCGAAATGGGTATTGAAACGCGCGGCGCTCGCGCCGTCGATGACCCGGTGATCCCAGGATAGCGAGAGCGGCAGTACGAAGCGCCACGATGACGTCTTGCCATCCTGCGATACCTGTTTCCAGAACGAGCGGCATACCCCCATGATCGCGACCTCGGGCGCATTGATGATCGGCGTGAAGTAGATACCGCCGATGCCGCCGAGACTGGAGATCGTGAAGCAGCCGCCCTGCATTTGATCGGGCTTCAGCTTACCGTCGCGAGCGAGCTTGGCGAGATCGCCCATCTCCTTGGCAATGTCGATCACACCTTTCTTGTCCGCGTCGCGGATCACCGGCACGACGAGCCCTTGCGGCGTGTCCGCAGCAAAGCCGATGTGGTAGTACTTCTTCAGGACGATATTGTCGCCATCGATCGAGGCGTTGAAGTCGGGAAATTTTTTCAGCGTGGCCACCGCGGCCTTGATCATGAAGGCCAGCATGCTGACCTTGACGCCGCTCTTCTCGTTCTCCTTGTTCAACTGCACGCGGAAGGACTCGAGCTCGGTGATGTCGGCGTCGTCGTGATTGGTGACGTGCGGGATCATCACCCAGTTGCGGTGCAGGTTCGCCCCGGAAATCTTCTTGATCCGTGACAGCGGCTTCGATTCGATGGGCCCAAACTTCGTGAAGTCGACCTTGGGCCACGGCAGGAGATCGATGCCGCTGACGCCTGCACCGGTAGACGCTGCGGCGGATGCCGGTTTCAGCGCCGTGGGCGCTCCTTTGGCAACATTCGCTACGTCCTCCTTCAGGATGCGGCCCTTGTCACCGGTACCGTTTACGCGACCGAGATCCACGCCCAGTTCGCGTGCGAGCTTGCGCACGCCTGGCCCTGCGTAGGCGAGGCCAAACGCGACCTCGTCGATAGCGCCCGCCGGCGCCGCCGCGACTGTCTTCGCTGCTGGCGCAGGTGCGGGCGTAGCGACCGCCGTCGATTCCGTTGCGGCGGGCGCCGGGACCGAGCCGCCCGTCGACAGCGTAAGCACCAACGCGCCTTCGGACACCTTGTCGCCAACCTTGACCTTGAGCTCATGCACCGTCCCGCCGAACGGCGACGGTACGTCCATCGTCGCCTTGTCCGACTCCAGCGTGATCAGCGCGTCTTCCGCCTTGACCGTATCCCCGGCTTTGACAAAGACTTCGATCACCGGCACGTTGTCGAAGTCGCCAATATCCGGCACCCGGACTTCGGCGATGCCTCCGGAACTGCTCGTGGGTGACGGCGGCGTCGATATCGCGGTCTTGGGCGTTGGAGCCGACGCCGGCGCGGGCTCAGCCGTGCCGGATTCCAGCAGCAGAATCACACTCCCCTCGCTCACCTTGTCGCCAAGCTTGACCTTGACGTCCTTCACTGTCCCGGCGGACGGGGACGGGACTTCCATGGTCGCCTTGTCCGATTCCAGCGAGACGAGCGGGTCTTCCGGCTTTATCGAATCGCCCGCCTTGACCATGATTTCGATGATCGGAACATCCTTGAAATCGCCGATGTCTGGCACCTTTACTTCGGCTACTGCGCCCATGTCGCCCCCATTCAATATCGCGCAAATTCCTTGCTTGGCCGGTCACACCGTCCAGGGATCGGGCCGCTCGGTTTCGAGGTCGTACTTCTTGATCGCCTGATCGACGATCTCCGGCTTGATCTCGCCGTCGTCGGCCAACGCCTTCAACGCCGCGACCGTCACGTAGAAGCGATTCACTTCGAAGAATCTGCGCAACTTCGCGCGATAGTCGCTGCGACCGAAGCCATCGGTGCCGAGGACAACGAAGCGGCGCGGTATCTGGCTGCGCACCTGATCGGCGAAGCTGCGCATGTAGTCGGTCGCGGCGACCACGGGCCCGGCATGGCCCTCCAGCGTGGTTTCGAGATAGCTCTTGCGCCGCGGCTTGGTCGGATGCAGCAAGCTCCAGCGCTCGGCGCTCATGCCGTCACGACGCAGTTCGTTGAAGCTCGTCGCACTCCAGATATCGGCATTGATTTTGAAATCGTCACGCAGCAGATCGGCCGCCGCCATCACCTCGCGCAGGATCGTGCCCGAGCCCATCAACTGCACGCGCGGCCCCTTACCCTTGGCGCCCTCCTGCAACAGGTAGATGCCGTTGACGATGCCCTCCTCTGCGCCCGCCGGCATGCCGGGGTTATGGTAGTTCTCGTTCATCAACGTGACGTAGTAGTAGACGTCCTCCTGCTCCTGGTACATCCGGCGGATTCCGTCGCGAATGATCACCACGACCTCATAGGCGAACGTCGGGTCGTACGACACGCAATTGGGGATCGTCGACGCCAGGATGTGACTGTGGCCATCCTCGTGCTGGAGGCCCTCGCCATTGAGGGTGGTGCGTCCGGCGGTGCCACCGAGCAGGAATCCGCGCGCCCGCATATCCCCCGCCAGCCATGCCAAATCGCCGACGCGCTGCAACCCGAACATTGAGTAGTAGATGTAGAACGGGATCATCGGCAGGTTGTTCGTGCTGTAGGACGTCGCTGCCGCAATCCATGAGCTCATGGCGCCTGCCTCGTTGATGCCTTCCTGCAGCACCTGGCCCGCTTTGTCTTCGCGGTAGTACATCAATTGATCCGCGTCCTGCGGCTTGTACAGCTGCCCGACCGACGAGTAGATCCCTAGCTGGCGGAACATTCCTTCCATGCCGAAGGTGCGCGATTCGTCGGGTACGATCGGGACGATGTGCTTGCCGATCGCCTTGTCGCGCACCAGCGTCCCGAGCATCTGCACGAAGGCCATCGTCGTGGAGATCTCGCGGTCGCCCGAGCTTTGCAGCAGTCGTTCGAAGTTGGATAGCGGCGGCGCCGGCAATGGCGCGGTCTTGCGGCGGCGCTGCGGCAGGTAGCCTCCGAGCGCGGCACGCCGCTCATGCAGATAATTCTTCTCCGGACTGCCGTCGGGAAGCGTAATGAATGGCATCGCGGCGATCTTGTCGTCGGGCATCGGAATGTCGAAGCGGTCGCGGAACTGCTTTAACGCGTCCTGCGTCATCTTCTTGGCCTGATGGCTGATCATCTGGCCTTCGCCCGATTCGCCCATGCCGTATCCCTTCACGGTCTTGGCGAGAATGACCGTCGGTTGCCCCTGATGTTTCACCGCAGCGGCGTAGGCAGCATAGACCTTGAACGGATCATGACCACCACGGGAGAGCTTCCACACCTGATCATCGTTCAGGTCGGCGACAAGCGCCTTCAGCTCTGGGGTGTTGAAGAAATGCTCGCGCACGTAAGCGCCGTTCTTGCTCTTGAAGTCCTGATACTGGCCGTCGACGCACTCTTCCATCCGCTTCAGCAGGATCCCCGCCTTGTCCTTCGCGAACAGCTTGTCCCAGCCCGAGCCCCACACCACCTTGATCACATTCCAGCCCGCGCCGCGGAATACGCCTTCGAGCTCCTGGATGATCTTGCCGTTGCCGCGCACAGGTCCGTCGAGCCGTTGCAGATTGCAGTTGATGACGAAGATGAGGTTGTCGAGCCTTTCGCGTCCGCCGAGCGAAATCGCGCCGAGCGATTCCGGTTCGTCGCACTCCCCGTCGCCGAGGAACGCCCACACCTTGCGGTTGTCGGTCTTGGCCAGACCGCGTCCCTCGAGGTATTTGAGGAAGCGAGCCTGATAGATCGCCATCAACGGACCAAGGCCCATCGACACCGTCGGGAACTGCCAGAAATCGGGCATGAGCCACGGGTGCGGATACGAGGGTATGCCCTTGCCCTCGCTTTCCTGGCGATAGCCGAGGAGCTGCTGCTCTGTCAGCCTGCCCTCCACAAACGCGCGCGCATAGATACCCGGCGACACGTGACCCTGAACGTAGATCAGGTCGCCTCCATGCTCATCCGTCGGGGCGTGCCAAAAGTGTCCGAAGCCGATGTCATAGAGCAATGCCGAGGATTGGAAGCTCGCGATATGACCGCCCAGTTCCGACGACTCCTTGTTCGCCCGCAGGATGATCGCCACCGCGTTCCAGCGGATAGCCGCGCGGATCTTGTGCTCGAGATCGCGGTTGCCCGGAGACTTCGCCTCCTGCTCAGGCAAGATCGTGTTGCGGTAGGGCGTAGTCGCCAGGAAAGGCGGCATCGTGCCGGTGCGCAGCGCTTCATCCCGCAGCATGCCGAGCAGATACTTGGCCCGCTCGGGCCCCGCATGTTGAAGAACCGCGCGCAGCGAATCGACCCATTCCTGGGTCTCAACAGGATCGTGGTCGCTCATGTTGCCCATGGCTGGTCTCCTTGGTTGCTGCAACCGAATCTGTGAGGTATTTGCGGCGATAGCCGATTCGTTTCACCGGCGCTTTTCACCAAGCTAGGGCATCTTCGATTCACATGCCGCCAACTCTGCTCGCGACAGCTGCACTTCTGCTCACTGCTGACTGTCGATGGACCGCGAAAAATGCAATGACTGCGGATAGCAGCGCACAACCGGCCAGGAAATAAAGTCCCGCTTCATACTTGCCGGTCGCGTCTTTGAGCCAGCCGACGGCATAGGGGCCCGCAAAGCCACCCAAGTTACCGATCGAATTGACGAGCGCGATACCGGCAGCTGCACCCTTGCCTGTAAGAAATTCCGAGGGAAGCGGCCAGAAGGCCGGCTTGGATCCATATAGGCCCACGGTGGCGACCGACATTGCAGCGAGCGCCCACCAGGAGGTTCCAAGCCAGCCAGCGGCAACTAATCCGACGGTGGCTACGATGCACGCAACAATGAAGTGCCAACGACGCTCCCTCCGTCGATCAGAGGAAAAACTCCACAGCACCATGCCTATGGTTCCAATCACGTAGGGAATCGCGGTAACGATGCCGGTCATGGCATCGGAAAATCCAGCACCCTTGACGATAAGCGGCAAGAAAAACGTGATGCCGTACGTTGCCGTGACAATCGTCATGTAGATAAACGACAAAGCGAGTACCCGTTTGTCGGTGAGCGCTTGAATCAGCGTCAGGCTACCGTGACCAGCCTCGAGCGCAACCCGCTCCTTCTCGAGCTCCGCTTCGAGCCAAGCTCTCTCGTCAGGCTCGAGCCAATTTGCAAGCGCTGGTCGGTCCGTCATTACAACAAGCACTACCAATGCCAAGAGGACCGAGGGAATCGCCTCGAGAACGAACAACCATTTCCATCCGGCGATACCCCATACACCATCGAGCTGGAGAATCGCTCCGGACAAGACCGCAGAGACCGCATTCGAACCGGGGACAGCGAGAAATAACGAGGCGATAACGCGCGCGCGGTACACCTTTGGAAACCAAAACGTGAAATACAGGATGATGCCGGGAAAGAAACCCGCTTCAGCCGCGCCTAACAGAAACCTGAGTACAAGGAAACTGATGGGCCCTTGCGTAAATGCCATTGCACCGGCGATAAGTCCCCAGGTAATCATGATCCGCGCGATCCACCAGCGCGCACCGACCTTGGCAAGGATCACATTGCTCGGGACTTCGAAGAGGAAATAGCCCAGGAAAAATATCCCGGCGCCCCAGCCGTAAAGGTAGGCCGTGAATCCTAGTTCTTTGTTCATCCCGATTGCTGCAAACCCCACATTCGTGCGATCGATGTACGCGACGAAATAGATGATCACTATCAATGGCAGCAGACGCCATGAGACCTTGGCGATCGTCCGCTTCTCGAGCGTTCCATCCATAGACACCTCCTGAAGCTACTTTTATCGCCTGTCTCACTTCGAGACGAGACGCGATTGACAGCGTTCTCAGTACGTCGCGCCGCCGGGCGACGACTTGACCGCGCGCGCAGCCATCTTGGCGATGACCTGTTGTGCGCCCGCCGCCATCAGGCGCGCGTCCGAACTAATCGTCACGAACTGGAAGCCCTTCTCAATTCGTTTCAGGGCGGCTTCGGGACTGCCGTTGTGAATTGCGGCCACGACGTCGTGAGCCTTGGCTCTCGCGAGGATGTGATCGATGGCCTCGACAACGGGCTTGTCTACATCGTCGAAAGTGGGTGTGCAGCCAAGCGCAAGTGAAAGATCCGACGGGCCGATATACACCGCGTCGAGTCCTTTCACTGAGAGAATGTCGTCGAGATTGTCCAGCGCCTGCTTGGTCTCGATCATCGCGAAAACAACGATGGTGTCGTTGGCGTGGATCGCATAGTCCGCACCTCCATAAAGCAGTGCTCGAATCGGGCCGAAGCTACGAGTGCCACGTGGCGCGTAGTGGGTGAAAGCGACCAATCTTTCCGCATCCGCGCGCGTGTTCACCATCGGACAAATCAGTCCATAGGCCCCGGCATCCAACATCTTCATGAGGATGCCCGGCTCGAGCCAAGGCACCCTGACCACGGGCACCGTACTCGTCGTCGATATTGCGGTGAGCATGTTGAAGGCGGCCTGATAGTCGATAACACCGTGCTGCAGGTCGATGGTCAATGAATCCCAGCCCTGATGCGACATTGTTTCGGCCGAAAACGCGTTGGGAATCGCAAGCCAACCGTTGACGACCGCCCCGCCGGCCTTCCAGATAGAGCGAATTCGGTTTTCACGCATTGTTGGTCCTCTGCGGTTGACTCAATATGGCGTCCGGATCAGCGTACGAGGCTGGGCCGCTTGTTGTCGAACTTCCAGCCCGGAATCAGGTATTGCATCGCGAGCGCATCGTCGCGTGCCCCCAGGGCCCTCTCCTTGTACATGCGATGGTGCTTCTCGATCTGGGCCATGTCGATCTCCACGCCTAGGCCAGGCTTCTTCGGCACCGCCACCTTCCCGCCGATGATCTTGAAGGGCTCGCGGGTGAGCTGCTCGCCGTCCTGCCAGATCCAGTGTGTGTCGATCGCGGTGATGTCGCCTGGTGCCGCCGCCGCGCAATGGGTGAACATTGCCAGCGAAATATCGAAGTGGTTATTGGAATGCGAACCCCAAGTGAGCCCCCATTCATGGCAAATCTGCGCGACCCGCACCGAGCCGGCCATCGTCCAGAAATGCGGGTCCGCCAATGGGATCGTGACCGACTGCAGCTGGATCGCATGCCCCAGTTCGCGCCAATCGGTCGCGATCATGTTGGTCGCCGTCGGCATCCCGGTAGCGCGGCGAAATTCCGCCATCACTTCGCGCGCGGAATAGACTCCCTCCGCACCACAGGGATCTTCGGCATACGCCATGATGCCGTGCAAATCCCGGCATAGCCGTACCGCGTCCTTCAGCCACCAGCCCCCATTCGGATCGAGCGTAATGCGCGCCTTTGGAAAACGCTCATGCAGGGCGCGAATAGCGTCGACTTCCTGCTCGCCTCGTAGCACTCCACCCTTCAGCTTGAAATCGTTGAAACCGTAGCGGGCGTGCGTCGCCTCCGCGAGCCGTGTGACGGCTTCAGGAGTCATGGCCTTTTCGTTCCTCAGGCGGAACCAATCGTTGTCCGCATCAGGCTCGCTGCGGTATGGCAATTTCGTACGATGTCGGTCGCCGATATAGAAGAGGTAACCCAGCATCTCGACCGACTCGCGCTGCTGTCCCTCGCCGAGGAGCTCGGCTACTGGCACATTAAGGTGTTGTCCAAGGAGGTCGAGCAACGCGGCCTCGAGCGCCGTCACCGCGTGAATCGTGATCCGCAGGTCGAATGTTTGCTGACCGCGTCCGCCGGCGTCACGATCCGCAAATCGGCCACGTACGTTATTCAAGGTACGGTGATACCCGCCTATCGATTGACCGACGACGAGCTCACGTGCGTCCTCCAGCGTTTGCCGAATCTTGTCTCCACCCGGCACTTCGCCGACCCCAGTATTGCCGGCGCTGTCTTTCAGGATAACGATGTTGCGTGTAAAGAATGGGCCATGCGCCCCACTCAGGTTCATCAACATGCTGTCGTGGCCTGCAACAGGAACGACTTGCAGTTCGGTAACGACAGGGGCGCCATGGCGGTTGACCGCCGTGTTGGATGAAGACATAGGATTTCTCCTTAGGTGCCCAGAGGCGGCGTGGCGCGGAGGGGTTCTGAGCAGGAAGCCCATTGTAGGGTCACACGTGGCCCCCGGCACTTTCACCGGTGGAAGTAATTTAGGGCAGCATCGCTGCCATCGGCTAGGAAAAAATTGCGCCTTCCCTGATCGACGCTCCACTGATGTTGCGTGGGAGACACCCCTACGAAAATGACTTGGATGATCAGAAGCGCCGGAAGAACCCTTACGGATAGCACCGTGTCGAGTCGCACGTTTAGCCGGTCCCGTTTAGGTCAAGTGCAATTGCTTGCTAGTCCAGCGTCTAGCGCGCTGCTAACGTGAACTGAGCACAAGACTGAAGAATTTGGCCGCACGAGCCCAGAGTATTAATAAGCCAAACACTCTCGGTGAATCGCATGCGCGAGCGCACGCATGAGAGTTGG
>Ga0070713_100000192_pt1 | contig 40641 bp, 33 predicted proteins | sample LARL82metaG_FD_65465 | JGI IMG/M metagenome (GOLD analysis project Ga0070713, IMG submission 65465) | Corn, switchgrass and miscanthus rhizosphere microbial communities from Kellogg Biological Station, Michigan, USA - LAR L8-2 metaG | ecosystem: Host-associated > Plants > Roots > Rhizosphere ... | reverse complement strand
CCACCGATCACGGCAGCGGCATCGTCATCAATCCGACGGCGTATTCGTTCACCTCGATTGCGATCCTCGATGCGCTGAAGATGTTCTCCGGCCGATCATCGAGGTGCACATCAGCAACATCCATCGTCGCGAGGAACACTACCACCACTCGTACGTTTCAAAAGTCGCGACGGCGGTCATCGCCGGGCTCGGCCCCAAAGGTTACTGCATGGCCGTTCGCGCGGTCTGCAACATGCTGAAGGCGACCCCGCCGGCCTGAGGCATAGCCGATTTAAAGCTCGACCCAGGCCGGGTTGTCATTTCCCGCCTGCGTCGTTCTATACTTTGCCGGACGTGCAGCGTTTTCTCGACCGACAGGTATTCATGTTCGAATCTGTTCACACTCGCGCCATGGCGATGACGCCTGATGGACTCAGGCTCCGGCGGCTCATCACCAATTGCAGGAAGCTGCTGTCGGAGCGGGGCGAGGCGGCCGGCGTATCGCTGGCGAAGATCACCCGCGATCTGTACCGGGAGCTCGACAAAAAGGGCCAGGCGCGATTCTTCGCCGCGCTGCTCGCCGAGTTCTCGCCCGATCCGGAGCGGGTGCTCGCGGCATCCAAGGCCTACGCCGCCGAGCCGTCGGCCACGAATCTGGCGCAGCTCAGCGTGGCGGCGGAGCCGCCGCGCCAGGAGCTGCTGCGGCGCCTGAACCGGGCGCCCGGAGGCACCGCGACCATCCTGCGCATGCGCGAGCGCCTGCTGGAACTCAAAGTCGAGCATCGCGAGCTCGACGCCGTCGATCAGGACTTCCGTCACCTGCTGTCGTCGTGGTTCAACCCCGGTTTTCTGCAGATCGTTCGAGTCGATTGGCATACGCCGGCTTACCTGCTCGAACAGATCATTGCCCACGAGGCGGTGCACGAGATCCGCGATTGGAACGACCTGCGCCGGCGCCTCGAGGTCGACGGTCGCTGTTTCGCTTTTTTCCATCCCGCGCTTCCGGACGAGCCCTTGATTTTCGTCGAGGTCGCGCTGATGGACAGGATGGCCAATGCGGTGCCGCCCTTGCTTGATGCGCAATCGGCGTCGAACGACCCGACCCGAGCGACGACCGCGGTCTTCTACTCGATCAGCAACTGCCAGCCGGGGCTGCGCGGCGTGTCGCTCGGAAACTTCCTCATCAAGAACGTCGTGGATGTGCTGTCGCGGGAATTTCCACGGCTCAGGGTCTTTTGCACGCTTTCACCGGTCCCCGATTTCGTCGTGTGGCTTGATCGGCTGGTCAAGGGGGACGACGCGCAACAATCCAAGCCACTGGCGCAGGCGTTGAACGCTGTAAGGGCGGCGCTTGGCACCGATATCACCAAGATCGCCGGCGACCCGGCCAGCGCCGTCGAGCGCCTGGCGCCGCTGAAGGTCCCGCTGACGCATCTGTGCGCCACCTACCTGCTGCACCGGGCCGATGTAGGCGAGCCCGCGCAGGACGCGGTAGCGCGGTTCCATCTCAACAACGGCGCCAAGCTGGAGCGGATCAACTGGATGGCCGATACCTCCAAGAAGGGCCTGCGGCAATCGCTTGGCATGATGGTCAATTACTTGTACGAGCCCAGGGCGATCGAGGGCAACCACGACAAGTTCGTCAAGGGCGAGATCGTCGCTTCACGGCACGTGCGCAGCCTTGGGTTCGGCGGCTGACGTCTCAAACCTCCTCAAACCTCTTGAGCGCAGAGAGAGAAACGGACTTATTTTCCCGGATCCTTCTGATCCGGGAATTTGTCGAACTCGACGTTGTACAACGAGCCACCGACTTTCTCTACCTTCCGTATATAGACTGTCTGCACAACATCGCGCGTTTCGGGATCGATCATGATCGGGCCGCGCGGGCTGGCGAACTTCATCCCCTTTATCGCTGCAAGTAACTTGTCGCCGTCGGTCGAGCCGTTCGTCTTCTTGAGCGCCTCGTAGATGACAACCATGCCGTCGTAGCCGGCCGCGGCCATGAAATTCGGTCGCAGTTTGTCGCCGTTGGCTTCGCTGTACGCCTTCTTGAATGCCGTGTTCTCTGGCGAGTTGTGCGCTGCCGAGTAGTGGAAACTTGTGATGAGTCCCAGTGTCGGGTCTCCCATCGCCTCGAGAACTCCGTCATCGGTAATGTCACCTGTAGCAATGAGCTTTATCCCCGCTTGCTTGAGACCCCGTTCCTCGTAACCTTTCATGAACGCGATACCCTGCTCGCCCGCCGGCAGGAATAGGAACACGGCTTCGGGCCTAGCGTCCTTTACCCGCTGAATGAAGGGGCCGAAGTCCGGATTCTGAAGCGGCGTATGAATACTGCCCACAATCTCGCCGCCAGCCGCCTTGAACGCGTCGCTGAATGCTTTCTCGGCATCGAGTCCCGGACCGTAATCTGCCACCACCGTATAGACTTTCTTGATACCGTTTCTCGCCGCCCAAACCGCCATCGGCTGCGTCACCTGTGGCAGCGTCATCGAGACGCGCACAATGTAGGGCGATTTGGTAGTGATGATCGAGGTGGCGGCGTTCATGATCACCATGAGCTTCTTCGCCTCGGTCGCCACCGGCGCGACCGCCAGGGCGTTCGGAGTAAGTCCGAATCCGACCAGGATATCGACGTTGTCGCGGGTGACGAGTTCCTGCGCGAGCCGCTTGGCCGTGTCCGGCGAAGGCCCGGTGGTGTCCTTCTGCACGATCTCGATCTTCTTGCCGGCGACCGTATCGCCATTAGCCTTCATGTAAGCCTTCATTCCTCCGAGGATCTGCTGCCCGTACTGTGCGAACGGGCCGGAGAACTCGCCTACCAGGCCGAGCTTGATAACGCCCTGCGCCAGGGCGGAGGCCGACATCAACGTCAATGCTGCTGCAGACACCAGTTGTATTGCTCGCAAATTCCTCACAAGAGCTCCTCGCATTTTAGTGATCCGACAACTATGCACTTCAAATCATTACATGGGGAGTCCCACGTAGTTTTCGGCGAGCGCCGTGGTCGCCGCGACCGACGAGGTCAAGTAATCGAGCTCCGCTATTTGCGCCCGGTACTGAAATCGGTCGCCGCCGGGATAGCGATGCAGCATCGACGTCATCCAGATCGAGAAGCGCTCTGCCTTCCACGCGCGGGCGAGCGCCCGCTCGGAGTATTGGTCAAGTGCGGCGCTGCCGCGATCGCAGTAATACGCCTTCATGGCATCCGCGAGATAGTAAACGTCCGATGCAGCGAGATTGAGCCCTTTGGCGCCTGTTGGCGGCACGACGTGCGCCGAATCGCCCGCGAGGAACAGCCGGCCGCGCCGCATCGGCTCAAGCACGAAGCTACGCATGCCGACGATGACCTTGTGGAAGATCGGCCCCTCTTTCAGCGAGAAGCCGTCGCGCGTCGCAAGGCGCACGCGAAATTCCGACCATATGCGATCGTCGGACCATTCAGCTACTGTATCCGAAGGGTCCACCTGCAAGTACATACGTTGCACTGTCGGTGAACGCGTGCTGACGAGCGCAAAGCCGCGCTCGTGAAGACAGTAAATGAGCTCCGGCGACGACGGCGGCGCCTCACAAAGAATGCCGAACCACGCGAATGGATACAGATGCTCGAACGACTCGCCGCGGACCGCTTCCCTGCAAATGCCTTGCGTGCCGTCGCACCCCGCGATGAAATCGCACTCGAGCTCGTGTTCGCGCCCTTCGTGCGCGAAGCGTACAGTCGGTCGATCGCCGTCGATGTCTCGAAGCGCTACCGCGTTGACACCGAAGCGCAAGTCACCGCTCTCGTCGAGGCGTACTTTCACGAGGTCACGAATCACCTCGTGCTGGGGATAGACCGTGACTCGCTTGCCGCCCGTGTGGGATGGAAAGTCGATGCGTCGGGTGCGCCCATCGAAGCGCAGCAGGATGCCGTCGTGAACGAACCCCTCGCGTGCAAGCCGCGAGCCGACCCCAACGCTGGTGAGTAGGTCCACCGTACCCTGCTCCAAGACGCCGGCGCGAATCGTGGCCTCAATCTCCTCGCGCGTGCGCGATTCGAGCACGACCGATTCGATGCCTTGTTGCTGCAGCAGGTGCGATAGCAGCAGGCCGGCGGGTCCGGCGCCGATGATGCCTACTTGCGTTTGTCGGTTCATCGGCGGTTGGAAGCGGCCGACCTTAGGGCCAAGAATATGAATCTAGTGGGAAACGCATTGCAGCCCAACCGTCTTTTCCGGATATCAACTATTCGGTTAGGTGATATCACCGACTCCATTCGTCCGATTTCTCGTTGAAGAGGTCGGCGACTTGCGCGCGCAACCAGCGGTGCCTGCGGTCGTCGCGGAAGCGTTGATGCCAGTGCTGCTTGAGCACGATCGGTGGCACCTTGAACGGAGGAGGCACGACACGGATGCCAACACTCCATCGGGTGAAGAAAACTCCGATTGCATGCGGCACGGTGGCGACCAAACGCGATCGAGCGATGATCATCGGCAGGCTCATGAAATGCGGCGTGACCAGAACGACCTTGCGACTGATGCGGTGTCGTGCGAGGAAGCGTTCGAATATCTCCTGGCTGCGCCCCTCCGGATAGACGACCGCATGCTCGAGCTCGAGGAAGGTTTCGCGAGTAAGGCTGCGAGCCAGTACCGGATGATCGGTGCTCACGAGGCAACAAAAATGATGCGAAAACAGCCGTTGCTGCATGAAGCTCTTCCCATGCAGGTCGGGAAAGTACCCGATCGCCAGATCGACCTCGCCTTGCTCCAGTGCGTGCTCGAGCTCACGCGGCTTGAGCGCCACTGTGCGCAGCGACGCGTTAGGCGCAAGTCGCTGTACCCGCGCGAGCAACGGCGGAAGGAATACCATCTCACCGACATCCGACATCGCGAACGTGAATGTCGTTCGCGTCGCCTCAGGGTCGAAGTCTTCCTCGCGCAGTCCCGCCTGAACCTGCGTAAGCAAGGGACGCGCGGACGCCACGAGTCGAATCGCGCGCGGAGTCGGAGTCATGCCAGCCGGTCCGCGAACAAACAACGGATCGCCCACAGCCGTGCGCAGACGACTGAGTGCCATGCTGACGGATGACTGGCTCATCGAGAGCCACTCAGCGGCCCGCGTTACGCTGCCGCAGTCGTACAGCGCGATCGCTACGGCAAGGAGGTTGAGGTCGAATGGTGGCTGCGGGTTGCGCCCGAGATGACGATTACCGCCGCCCGCTCGCGAAACCATGCGGTTAAGGACCGCAGTCCGTCAGCGCGGACGGCGCGCTCGTTGAGGTATACCCTTGCATCGCCGACTCAATCGTGCGGTGCACGGATCTGAGCAGCGTCGCACCGATTCGACGAGCATACGTTGTCCTTGGTTGGCACGTCGCCGCCGCAATGCCCGCTTTCGGCGAAGTTCGGGTTAGAGGTGCCATTGTAGATCGCGTCCGTCGGGAAGGGGCACGCCGGCCGCAAGCGCCCTGGGCGACTGGGCGCTAGGCGAACGCCACGAGGCGATTTAGGTTTTGTCACTTGCCGTCGGGCGTGACCAGATGATCCTCGGAGTGACTCTGCGGTTCGTTGGGCAGGCCTTCCTGCAGGTCATCTAATCCGGTGGGATCGCTGGGTGGCCCGTCATACGCTTTCGCGAAGCCGGTGAGCGGTAGGGTGAAGTTAATCGGTTTTCCCTTGTCGAATGCCTGGATCGCCAGAGTCCGCCCTTTTTTCAGCTTCTCGATCAACTCGGCGTCGGCCTTGTAATCCGCCATGCAACCATTTTTGGACAGACAGACGACGTATGGCGCAGTCATCGCGTCTTTCTCGTCAATAACGACGCGGGCACCGGGGACCAGCGCCACGCCCAAGGGCAGCGTCACGCGCAATAGCTTCGTAGCGTCCTCCTTCGGCTCGATCAGCAGGGCGATAACGATCTTTTGCCCTGACGTGAGATGCCCGTCCGAAGCGGTGAAGCAGACTTCCTTGGATTTGATTTCGGATGATTGTTCCGTCACGCCCTTCGCACAGTATCTTGTCCAGGGCGAAGCAATCAGCTGCACCTGCCGCTGGCCGTTCTGCACATTCTCGCTCGACGCCGCTTGCGCGGGCGGGACGGGTAGCTTTGTTGGCTGCTGGGCAGACGCGAGCGACCCAACCACGAGCGCGAGCGCAACCATTGCCGGTTTAGTGAGCACGATACTCCTCGCGGTGACCGATCTGATACGTCATCAGTGCGAAACAGGCGTGCGCATCGCTGCGCACGCCTGCTGTCGTTTTTTCTTGAAGAAATAGCGACCCTGCGATAAGCCGTCTCTGCGTGTCAGATGCTTATCGAGACTGGGCCGGTCCCGGACACACGGACGGGTTAAGACCGCTGCCTTGATAGTCGAGCGGTCCGTTAACCTCGTGCTTGTATTTAGCAAGGACGTCGTAGCACGGCACCGGCTGCCCTGGGGCCCCCGAAAGCGGGGTACCGACGGGAACGTTAGCCTCCATGTTGCCGCCGCATTTCCAGTTAGCGCCGTCAGTCAAGCTTCCCGAGCCGTTATACACCGCGGTTTGCGGATACGGGCACAGCGGACGGGTAAGCAACGTGGGTGAGTTAGCGATGAAGGCAGGCACCGCCGTATTCCCCGACCCGGGCACTTGGCTCGGTGCAACACCGTTCTCAACCCAGTTGATCACCGCGTTGAAGTCGGCACCGCCCTGCGGCCACGGCCCGAGGCTGCTGTGGTTCAGGATGCCAAGGCCGCAGTGACTTACCCCGGGCGCATGGAACAGGCGGAAGAATTCTTGGACGCCTTGGAAGCGATCGGAGGCATCGGCATGCGGATTGTTGGCAGACCCCTCAGCGTACCGCCCAGCCATCACCCGATAGTAGTTGATCACGCCGCGCGGCATGATGAGCCCGTCATTTGTGCCGACAACGGTGATCATCTTTCCGCCGGTCGCCTTGAACGCATCAAGGTCACCGAAAGTATCAGTAAGGTCGGCTACATTATTCGACCCAGCCTGGGCTACGGCCGCGTAGGTTGTCATGGCACCCGGAACCGTTACCTTCGAATTCAGCGCCACGTTTCCCCAGTGGCCAGGATAAGGAGACGGGAAAGCGCCGGCGAAGTAGTAAGCCGGATCTTCCAGATCCCATCCAAATTGCACCGGGGCGAGGCCAAACGGAACGTTTCCATCCCAGAACTGGAAGTCGGTGCCGCGATCGATCGGGAACCAGATTCTCGCGCCGGAATCGTTGCGCGGCCCGTCCCACATGACATTGACCGCATTGGCTTCCGTTGGAGTCAGACAGTTCGGAGCCGCCGGCGCGTTCGGCTGACCGCAGACATTGGCGTTTGCATTGAAAGTGCAGGTCCGCGGGTCGTCGATAATGCCGTCTTGCACACCGTCGTTTTTATCGCACGCGCCGATCGCCGCGTTTTGCACGGCCGCAAGCTTTCCGGCCGCAATTACTCCGTTGGTCATATCGTACATCGCAATCTGGCCCCACATCTGCGCGGTCTGGAAACGCGTCCAGTACATCGCCGGTGCATTGGCCAGGATGCCGTCCAATTCGCCAGCGAGCGTTTGAGCCAAGGCATAGCCCTGATGACCACCGGTCGAACAGCCGTTCCAGTAGTTGTAGAGCGGCGCGCTGCTGTAGTACCGCTTGGCAACCACCTTCGACCAGAGGATCTCTTGCTGGGGTGCGTTATAAACCCAGTCCTGAATGTATTGGTAGTTCAGTTGGCCGAGACTGAGAACGCCCTGCTGGCATGTGTTGCCAGGATCATTTGTAGGACCGCCGTGTCCGCCATCGGTGCCCGATCCAACAAAACCGTTGACTACAGCACCTACCGCATTGACGTTGTTATTGCCGGTGCAACCACCCCCGCCTTGACCCTCGGTGCGACCGTTCCAGTTGCCTTCCACTGTAGTGAAGTTAAACGGCGGATCAACTGTAGAGCCGGTTATTCCGCCGTCGGTCGAATTGAGTGGCAGACCGACATAGATGGTGATGTTCTGAGGCGTCGGATCGTTTGTGGGCGTGCTGCTATAGCTCAGCACCACCAAACAATAACTGACGGGGACCTTCGCCGTGCTCGGGGCCCTGCCGGTGAAGTTGGGAGGCTGCGGCGCCGGCACTGCATTGGCCGGCACGATCTGCGCGTTCGCGTAGGTGATATCGCCGCCCATCAGTTCGGCTGGCAGCGCCGTGCAAGTCGGCGGATTAGCGGCAGCCGCGGGTAGCGCGGCTACCCCGGCGGCGATAGCGAGTCCGGCCATCAGCGACAGGCGTGTGACAGCTCTTAGATACGGCATGAGTTCCTCCTTCATCAAAATGTGATCCATTCCCCCGCGCTCGATGTTCGCGCTTGTGTTTGTCGTCACCACACTGGCAGCGTCAGGCTGAACTCCCGAGCCGTCTCCGGTAGCCGCTACGGTATTCGGTCAAAAATCAGCGCGAAGAAAAAGGGTAGCGCATTCGGGCTATTCTTCAACGGCATTTCCCAAATAATGATTATTTGTTTTTCGAATGTGCTCTTCGACTCGACGACCTGCAGCGCGCGGAAACCGCCAAGTTCCACAACGATTCGCGCAACCAATAGATTCGCAAGCAGATCGCCCAACTCTTCATCGACGAGAACGACGAGTGGAGCGCCGGCTGGAAAACCACGCCGCGCCCCCGGGTCCTCGGTGCGCTGAGCGTTGCTTTGGCGAAAGCGAGGAGCACAAGGTCGTCATATCTGGTGCACATCTGTGGAGCACCGACGAACAAGGCCTGACCCGGGGCCGTCGCCGCTTCGTCTCGATTCACTACCTACTGCGTTTGACGATGGGTTCGCGCCACTGCTTCGGTGTCCATCGTAACCTGATGTGTACGCTTGCCTCTGCGTTTGCGTAGCTGGGTGTCCTGGAAGTCCTGCGCGAGCATGTACAGGATACCCGTCGACCAGGCGACAGTGAGCAGCCCGGCCATGCCGAGCAGCGCTTCGAGCAGGTGCCAGTGCTGCGGCAAGTAGCCCGCCTGAAGGGTCGTGTAGTTCAGCAAGGTGTTGTACATCGCGATACTGTGGTTGGGCTGCGCGCCTCGCAGGAGGAAAAACGACGCCCACACGACGACCTCGATGATGTTGGTGACGACGATCAGCAGACTCGCGAGAATGACAAGGCCGAGGCCGCCCAGGAAGGACTCCATGGGAGCGAAGCGCTCCTTCAATACCTCGATGAGTCTCAGGATGCCGAACATGCCGGTGCCGTGGATCGCCATGGTGATTGCCACCAGGAGCGCGCCCCACATCGCCTCGTCGAGTGAGATCTCGTAAGTCGACACGCCGCTATCCGTCGAATCCCGACCCTTGAATTGCCTTCGCCGAATTCGGGATGTGCACCAGGAACTCCGGAATGTCCGGCAGTCCTTCGATGAACGTCCCCTTGTTCTTTCCCTTGATGGAAAAGCGTCGGATCCGCTGATCGAAGCGTTCGGCCACGTAGATATCGCCGTCGGGGCCTATGGCAAAGCCTGACGGCGCTTTGAGTTTGCCGTCGATGACGATGCGCGGCTTGAGCTTGCCGCGCGGAGCCGCTTTGGGGATGTCGTAGGCGAAAATGCTGCCGGTGCCGGCGGAGCCGATGTAGAGCGTGTCGCCGTGGAGAAGGAGATGCACGGGTTTCGCGAGCTTCTTCCCGTGAATACGCGCCACCAGCCGCCCGGTCTTCAATTCGTAGACCTTGATGACGTTCCCGGCTTCGCCCGCCACATAGAGATGCTTGCGATGCACGACGATGCCGCGCACGGAGTGGCGGGGCCTGCCGTGCACGTCGAGCACCACCTTGAGGCCCTGTGGCGACGGCACATCCAGCGGTGCGCGCTCGCCACACTCGGGGAGCCGGCCCAAACTAGAAGCGACGAGCGTGCCCGGGAGGAAGTTTCCATTGGGGAAACTCTTGAGGAGATGCGAGGCAACCGGCGCCGGCTTGCGTGTCTTGGGCAAGATCGCGAGGACGGTGTTTGTGTCCTGGGACGAGACGTAAAGGCGCCCGTCGTCGCCGAGCTCCACGTCGAAGGGGTGGACCATCGCCGGGATGTGCTTCGTGGTCACTACCATGCCGGCGAAGCGGAAAGTGTCGCCGTGGCGGCGGTAGCGCGCGATATGGCTGTCCTTGCGCCAGGCGTTGGCAATATAGAGATCGTCGCCGACCAGCGCGAAGCCGCGCGCAATGTGCAGCGGGTACGCCCCGGGCGACGGATCGAGCAGCAATGGATGATTCTTGCGTGGCGTGCCGTCGTCCTCGAAGACGCCGATATTTTCGACGCCGCTCTTGCCCTCACCTCGATAGCTGACCCACCACATGCTGTCCCCTATCCATCGCCGCGGCGCTTGGGCACGAAGACACGGTTGCCGCACGAGCATGGTCAGCAGATCTCGCCTGCGCGATCGCTGGACCTCGTCGATCCGCAAAAGACGTCCCCGCCTGTCGCCCGGTTGCACGATTTGGCAGCGCTCGCGCAGGTGGCATTGCTAATGTATCCCCGTCGACTATTATCGTTGATTCGTCGGATAGTGGCGATTCTAATAGCGGTTGTTATGCCGACCCACTCGGCTGTCGCCAACCGGTTTGATTCACGCCTCGCGCCCACCAGACGAACTGACAATCGGGGGTGCCGAGCCTGTAGCTCCAATAATGGAGAGGTGAGGAAACCGCCATAGTGCATCTCGATGTATCGCGCATCGCAAGCTGGCATGCGCACGTCTATTTCGACGCGGACAATCGCGATGCGGCCAGGGAATTTCGGGAAGCGATTACCGCGCAATTCGGCGATTGGGTCGAAATGGGCGGTTTTCACGAGCGGGCGGTCGGACCCCATCCACGATGGAGCTACCAGATCGCGTTTACGCCAGCGCAGTTTTCCGACGTCGTCGGGTGGCTAACGCTCAATCACGGATCACTCGACGTGTTCGTGCATCCCAACACTGACAATGAACTGCGCGACCATCGCGATAGCGCACTGTCGCTCGGCAGAAGCCATCAATTGGACCTGCGCGCGTTGGGCGGCTGATGTGCCTCCCATGGATCACACCACACGTCGCAAACTCACAGGCTCTTTGATGCGCGACGGCGCATGGTCGAGCATCCATGCCGCAACCAAGTCCGCGGCCATTGGGCGACTCAAGAAATAACCCTGCACCAGATCGCAGCCAAGGGCGCGCAGCCGTTCCAGGGTTGCCTCGTCTTCCACGCCTTCGGCCACGACGGCCAGCCCCATGTTGTGGGCGAGGTCGATCGTCGAGCGCACGATTACATTGTCATTTGCGTCACGCACCATCCCTATCACAAAGGACTTGTCGATCTTGAGTTCGTCCAGCGGCAACCGGCGCAAATAGGCAAGCGACGAGTAGCCGGTGCCATAGTCATCAACGGAAAGCTTGCAGCCAAGTGCGCTCAATAGTTTCAGATTTTCCACAGCATGGCCGGGATCGTCGAGAATCGCGCTTTCGGTGATCTCCAGTGCAATCCATTGCGCCGCGCAGCCGTGCACCCGCAAGAGCGCGACTACACGATCGGGCAGTGTTTCATCCATTATGTCGCGCGCGGAGAGATTGATCGATACGTTGATCGGCAGTCCCGCAGCTCGCCACGCTGCGCACTGCGCTATGGCGTGCGACAGCACCCATTGGGTTATTGTCCGGATATATCCGATCTGTTCGGCGAACAGAACGAAATCGATGGGAGGCACAACGCCGCGCACCGGGTGATTCCAGCGCAGCAGCGCCTCGACGTGGTGATCTTGGCCGCCGGCCAACGAGACCTTTGGCTGATACACGAGCGATAGCTCGTTGCCGTCGACTGCCTTTCGTAAATCGCTCATGAGCGAGAGGCGATCGTGTCCTTGCTGACTGTACCTCTCGTCCCATACGACGATGCCGCGGTTGCTGCGTTTGGCCGCGTACATCGCGATATCCGCCTGACGCATCAGTGTCGAGCTTTCGTGCGCATGCTGTGGACAGCAAGCGATACCCACGCTCGCGCGAACGTCAACGACATGGCCGGCGACCGTCATCGGCGCCTCGAGCGTATGCAATAGCGCGGCAGCAATGCGCTGGGCGCCCGCCGACCATTCACAGGGGAGCAGGATGGCGAACTCGTCGCCACCTAGCCGCGCGACAGTGCAGCCTGGACGCTTGAGCGCTTCATGCAAACGCGTCCCGACTTCGCGCAACAGCAGGTCGCCAATCTCGTGACCAAGTGTGTCGTTGACGTACTTGAAATGATCGAGATCCATCAAAACCACCGCGACGGATCCAATGGCGGGCACGGTTGCGAGCGCTGCCTCCAGCCGTTCGGCAAAGAGCGCCCGATTGGGCAAATCCGTGGACGGGTCACGGTAAGCAAGATCCAGTATCCGCTTTTCGCGCGATGCGATGTCTTCGCCCATCGTGCGCACCGCGGACGCGAGGTCGCCGATTTCGTCGTTGCGCGACGCCGAAGGGAGCGCTGTGTAGTCGCCCGATGCAATCCGCCGCGCGGTCACAACCAGGTCGTGCACCGGACGAACGATGCCGCGCGCAATCAGCACGCTGAAGACGATCGCGACCAAAATGACCACGAGCGAGATGAGCGCAAGCTGGCGCTGTAGCCGGTAGAACGGTTCCATTGCGGCGTCCAGGGGCTCCTGCAATAGCGCGATGATTGAATCCCCGGAGCCGGCGGGCAGCCGCATCACGCGCGTCAACGCGATCGCGTCGTAAACGGCATTGCCTGTCGCGTCAACGTCTGCGAATCGATCCACCGTGACATCGTGCAATGCCTGCTCACGTTCAGCAACGTGCAGCGTGCTCGCCTGCAGTCGCCAACTGCCGCCCGCATTCAGGCTGAACAGCGATACGTGGAACCGCATTGGACCGCGGAGGACTTTCGCAAGCGCGTCATCGACCTTGAACCCGATGCCCACCCAGGCAACGGGCAAAGGCGCCAGCACGGGCACCAACACCACCTGATAGAGGCCATCGCGCAGCAGGATCATCGCGCCGGCTTCGCCGTCGGATTCTGCCGTCGTTATAAGAACGGGTTGCGGAAACGCCGTCCCTGCGCTGCCGCCGAGAGTATCGGCAATGACTTTGCCATCGAGCCCGATCAACATCGTGAGGTCCGCGTCGATCCGCTTGCCATGATTGCCGAGCACGGAAACGATCGTATCGCGGTCGCCGGTGGCGATAGCTTCGCGGAATGCATAGTCGGCGGCCAACAGCCGCGCGCCTTGCATCAGGCGCAGCTTTTCCTGCTGCAGTGAACGCAAGAGCACTTGCTCGCCGGCGATGAGTTCATCGCCGATCGTCGTACGCGCCGCCCTCGTTCCCACCGAGTTGACCAGTATGAAAGCACCGATCTGCAATACGGCCATCAGTGCGAGAAACAGCGCCAGAATCCGCGTTTGCAGGCTGACACGGCGCGATCGGACAGAAATCGAGGCGAGATTCATCGGACTACGCTGAGGCACATGTCGCTATTCGCCACAATCGGCCGTTGCACGACTGGAAGTGTGTGCGCGCGCGGCGCTGCGCGACGGTAATCAAGTCGTGCACAACATGGAACGCACATCATCAAATCCTTCCGAATCCGATGCTTACATCCGCAATCGTGCGCGCCACCGCGCGTGCGGCGGCGGTTCCGGGCACGACTCGTGCTGGGTCCTGCGTCATCGTTGCAAGTTCTTTGCCCGCGCATGCCAATCTCTTCAAGTCGCTGCGCCTCACGCGCCCCTGGATTCCGGGCTCGCATTGCTTCCAGGTGCGCACTGGGGCTGCTGATCGTGCTCGCCCACACTCGGGCATTCGCCGATTGGGAAGTCGACGGCTCCGCCGGCGCGCTCTACGATGACAACCTGACTCGGGCCGCAAACGCGCCAGACGAGCGCGCTGCCGGCGCGGCCACTGTGAACGCGAGCGCGGTCAGCTTCGTCCCGCTCGCGGGTAGCGACGGCGTTACTCTTACGCTATACGGCCGTGCAGAGCTGTTCGATCGATACCACGGGCTCACCAATCTGACTGTGGGCGGCATTGCCGCGTACCGCCACAAATTTGGCATTGGCAACGTCGCGCCATGGGTCGCCATTTCGGTGGACGGCTCCTATGATAATTTTCGTGATGATTTGCGCACCAGCAGTCGGTTGGATATTCGCGGCGAGACTGGAAAGAGGTTTTCCGAACAGCTCGACGCATCGGTGGGCCTGTACTACGAGCGCCGTTACGATAGTCACGGGGAACCCGTCGTTCCCGGCATTTCCGGAAAAGTATTCGACCTTCGTGGACAAGGCGCATTCATGCGTGCCGGCTATGCGGCAACCAACGAGCTCTATTTCGACGCCCGAGCCGGCGTACGTCGTGGCGATGTCGAGTCGACTTCGCAGCAGAGCTTACCGATCTTTCTCGCGTCGTCGGCGATCGCCTCGGATCCCGTGTGGGGCGACCCGAATCTGTACGCATACCGTTTGCGCGGCACCACCTCGACAGGCGATCTGACCGCAAGTTATGCAACCTCTACCCAGTCGTCGGTGGACATTGTGTACCGCTATGGGTTTACCCGGGCCGCACAGAGCCTCGAATACACGACCAACGCAATCTTCCTGACCTTCGACTATCGTTTCTAGGGAGCAATGAACATGCTCACACGCTGGGTTGCCGTGATCGCTGTCCTCGTCGCGTCAATCGCGCATGCGCAGAATGCCGAAATCGCCGCAACGGTTACCGACGAGCGTGGCAAGCCCGTCGCCGACGCGGTGGTTATCGCCGTGCCTAGCGACGGTGGCATCCGCGTATCCGCCCGCCCACGCGAAGACATTGTGGACCAGGTCGACAAGGAATTTCTCCCCAAGGTGCAAGCCATACTGGTCGGGACGGCAGTGACCTTTCCGAATCGCGATAGCGTGCGTCACCAGGTGTATTCGTTTTCTCCCGCGAAGCGGTTCGAACTGCCGCTCTACGAAGGCGTCCCCCGGGCGGTGGTTTTCGACAAGCCAGGGATAGTTATTCTGGGGTGCAATATCCACGACTGGATGGTTGGCTACATCTACGTTTCGGAGTCGCCCTACTTCGCCAAAACCAACGCCGAGGGCAAGGCAGTGCTGACAGACGTGCCGCCGCGAGGTTACGTCGTGCGCATATGGCACCCTAAACTCGCCGTCGCCGAGGAGGCCACGCGTAAGAATGTAGAGGCGACACGCGCGCAGAGTGTGGAAGTCGTGTGGTCGGTGAACCTCAAGCCCGAAGTGAAAATCCGACGCCCTGCGGCCGGCGGCCAGCACGGACGGTACTGATCGCGGCGCTGACGTAGCAACGCTGTCAGGGGACGTGAAAGCAGCGTGCCCATTGCGATAACATCCCGCTCCGTAGCGCACATTCACGGAGGCAGGCATTGGACAACAAGATCATCATCGTAACCGGCGCCAGCCGAGGCATCGGCGCCGCCACGGCCCGGCTCGCGGCACAGCAGGGATACGCTGTTGCAGTCAACTATGCGGCCAATTCGGCAGCGGCCGACGCGGTCGTACGCGGTATCGAGACCTCGGGTGGACGTGCGATTGCGGTGCGTGCCGACGTCGCGCGCGAGGACGACATCGTTGCGATGTTCGAGGCAGTCGACCGCAAACTGGGGCGGCTCACCGCGCTGGTCAACAATGCCGGCGTCGTCGACACGCCGTCGCGCGTTGATGAAGTGAGCGTTGCGCAGCTGAAGCGCATGTTCGACATCAACGTGCTGGGCTCCTTCCTGTGTGCGCGCGAGGCAGTGCGGCGAATGAGCACCCGCCATGGCGGCGCGGGCGGTGCGATTGTCAATATCAGCAGCGCCGCGGTCCGCATGGGCTCACCCGGGCAATACGTCCACTACGCGGCCAGCAAGGGCGCGATCGACGCCTTCACGCTGGGTCTCGCGAAGGAAGTCGCGACCGAAGGGATTCGCGTCAATGCGGTACGCCCCGGCATCATCGACACCGACATTCACGCTTCCGGCGGCCAGCCCAACCGCGCGCGCGAGCTCGCGCCCCAGGTTCCGATGCAGCGGCCCGGCAGCGCAAGGGAGGTCGCTCAGGCCATCATCTGGCTCATGGGTGATGGCGCCAGCTACACCACCGGATCCATCATCGACGTGACCGGGGGACGCTGAGCCGCGATGTGCCCTCAGGCGCTGTCATCGCGTAAACGTAGCTCCCGGTAGCGCCCGTTCAACCGCGATCGCACGATCGGAAGCTGCAGCTTCCCAAGTCCGCCCTGCGCGGTGACAATGCGATGTTGTCACCCTTGGAGGAGGAGCGGCGATGAAGATCACATTGACCGTCAACGGCAAGCCGGTAACGGCCACTGCCGATGATCCGAAGATGCCGTTGCTTTACGTATTGCGCGACGATCTCGGCCTGCATGGCCCGCGTTTCGGCTGCGGGCTCGGCCAATGCGGGGCTTGCACAGTACTCATCGATGGCGCGGCGACGCGCTCATGCGTGACGCCGGCCGCGGCACTCGCCGGGAAAAAGATCGTGACGCTCGAAGGGCTGGGTTCGCCCGGCAAGCTCCATCCTCTGCAACAGGCATTCATCGACGAGCAGGCGGTGCAATGCGGCTATTGCATCAACGGCATGATCATGCAGGCGGCAGCATTGCTGCAGACCAACAAAAACCCAACGGAACAGGAAATCAAAGCGGCGCTCGCCGAGAACCTGTGCCGCTGCGGAACGCACCTGCGCATCGTGCGCGCGATCAAGCGCGCGTCCGAGACTGTGGCTTGAGGAGAGCGCCATGACCACGCACGTTTCCGAAAACCCCGCCAGCGCCGCACGCCGCGATTTCCTCAAGACCGGTGGCGCGCTCGTCGTCACCTTTTCGCTCGGCGCCGGCTCGACGTCGGCAACGGTATCGGCCGGCGCACCTACCAAGACCGTCGCCCCCGATCAGGTCGACGGTTTCCTCGCCATAGATGCCAAGGGCCATATCACGGTCTATTCCGGCAAGGTCGATCTCGGCACGGGCATCGAGACGGCGATGATGCAGATCGCCGCGGAGGAACTGTCGGTTCCGCTCGATCGCGTTACCGTGATCCAGGGCGACACGCTGCTCACGCCGGATCAGGGAATAACCTTTGGCAGCCTGTCCATTCAGAACGGCGGCATGCAGATTCGACAGGCGGCCGCGACGGCGAGACAACTGCTGCTCGCTGAAGGCGCAACCCGACTGGGTGTAGACAAGGACGCCGTCGCCGTCAAGGACGGAGTCGTGGCCGCCAAAGGCGGAGGTAAGGGCGTCGATTATGCAACGCTGGTCGGCGGCAAGGACTTCCGGCTCATGGTCGATTTCAAGGCAGCGCTCAAGGATCCCAAGGATTACACGATCGTCGGGAAACCCATCGCTCGCGTCGACATCCCGGACAAGGTGATGGCGCGCTTCACCTACATGCAGGACTTCAAGCGCAAGGGCATGTTGCACGCCCGCGTGGTGCGTCCCAGGGCGATGAAAGCGACGTTGCAGTCGTGGAACGATTTCGACTGCAAGAAGATTCCAGGCTACGTCGGCCTCGTGAGGAAGGGCAATTTCCTCGCGGTGCTGGCGCGCAGCGAATGGGCGGCGATCGCGGCAAGCCGCTCGATCGACACGGTGTGGTCCGACTGGGCCGGGCTGCCGGATCAGGCCAAGCTATGGGAGGTCGTGCGCAACACCAAGGTCAGCAAGGACGAGGATCTGCAGAAAGTCGGCGACGCCGCCGAGGCGCTGAAGACCCCGAACGCGAAACTGGTCACCGCGAGCTACGACTTCGCGATCCACACGCATGGCTCGATCGGACCGTCGTGCGCGGTAGCCGAAATCGTCGACGGCAAGCTCACGTGTTGGAGCGCATCGCAACAAACGCATCTGTTGCGCAAGCAGATCGCGAACATGCTGTCGATGCAACCCGAGGACGTTCGCTGCATCTACGTCGAAGGCGCGGGCTGCTACGGCCGCAACGGCCATGAGGATGCCGCGGCCGATGCAGCGCTCATTTCCCGCGAGACAGGACTGACCGTGCGTGTCCAATGGATGCGCGAGGACGAGCACGGCTGGGATCCAAAAGGTCCGCCTACGCTCCTCGACTACCGGGCGGCGCTCGACGACAAGGGCAATGTTCTGGGCTGGCAGTCCGAAGCGTTCATTCCGGATCGCCCGAAGGACATTGCAGTCGCCTTGCTGCCCGCCGAGCTCGCGAGTCTGCCGCACGAAGATTCGCATCCGGGCAACATCCAGAACTCGCTGGGCATTCCGTATACCTTTTCGAACATCCGCGCCTCCGCTCACTGGCTCGCCGAGACGCCGTTCCGGCCGTCGTGGATCCGAACGCCTGGGCGCATGCAGAATACGTTCGGCAACGAGAGCTTTGTCGACGAAGTGGCCGTCGCAGCAGGCATGGATCCGCTCGAGTTCCGCCTGAAGAACCTCAAGGATCCGCGCGGCGCAGAATTGCTGGCTGCGCTCGCTGAACTCGCCAACTGGAAGCCGCAAGCCTCACGGACGGCCGTCGGCGGCGATATCGTCCGCGGCCGTGGGCTTGCTTACGTCAAATACGAGCTGGTACGCACGTACGTCGGCGCAGTCGCAGATGTGGACGTGAACACCAAGACGGGTAAGGTGACGGTCACGAAGTTCTACGTCGCGCACGATTGCGGACAGATCATCAATCCGGACGGGCTGCGCAACCAGATCGAAGGCAATGTGGTGCAGACGGTGAGCCGCACGCTGATCGAAGAGCTCAAATTCGACCGTTCGCGTGTGACGAGTGTCGATTGGGTCAGCTATCCCATTCTCAAATTTCCCGATGTGCCCGATGTCGCGATCAAGCTCATCGATCGCCCCAACGAAAAGCCGTGGGGCGCTGGCGAGCCGACGGCCGCCGTCGTTCCGTCCGCGATCGCCAACGCGATATTCAACGCGACGGGAGCAAGAATGCGCTCCGTGCCCTTCACTCCGGCCAAGGTCCAAGCCGCGATCAAGTCGACGTGAATCGAGAAACCGCTAACGCCCGAGAACGTTGGTCAGAGGATCCCGCGCTCCGCATAGGGCCGATTTTCCACCACGCGCTCGTACCCGAATCGCGAGAGGTCGATCGAACGGTACTCGCCATGGATTATTCGCTCCGCGATTGCGCGACCCGCGGCGGGCGCGTGCATCATGCCGTGCCCGGAAAACCCCGCGCAGACGTGGAAATTATCGAGGGTGCCCGGCCAGTTTCCGATGATGGGATTGCCGTCCAGCTCGCACTGCTCGTACAACCCCGACCACGTCCGGTGGCACTTCGCGGCTTCGAACACCGGGAAGCGGTGAGCCACCGCTGGCCAGACAGCGCGTTCGAAATAATCGTGATCGACGTCGAAGTTGAATCCACGCGGCTCGTTGGAATCGACGACACCGCCGGAAAATCCCGCCCCCTCGGATCGAAACGCCATGCGCTGCACATCCTTCACATAGGGTAGGCGCTCGATCGGGCCGCCGCACGTGAAGTAGTGCTCGAATCGGCGCAGAGGAGCTATGGGAAGCAGCATGCCCGCCATGCCGCCGACCTGTGCCGACCACGCGCCCGCGGCATTGACGAATGCTGACGCGAAGATACGAGTTCCGGACCGAAGCACCGCGGAGCGTACCGCGTGACCCGATACGTCGAGCGACACAACCTCGTCAGCGATAACCCGTGCGCCCAGATCGATCACCTTCCGGCGCAGGCCGTGCAGCATCTGGTACGGATCGCACCAGCCGTCGTGCGGCGTGTGGACGGCCGCGCCGAGATCGTCCACGCGCATCGACGGAAAGCGCGTCCGCAGCGCCGCAGTATCGAGCAGATCCGCTTCGCAGCCATGCTGCCGCTGGATCACGTGGTTGGCCTCGAGCAGGCTCGTGTGTTGCGGCGGCACCACGAAGAGATACCCTCCCTCGACCCAATCGATCGGCGCCTCGTGTGTCGCCGTTGCCATCAGTTGCGGGAAGCGACGGATGAAATCGATCGAGAAAAGCGACATCAGAATGTTCTCCGGGCAGGAGAACTGAACCCGGCACCCCCCCGATGCGCGAAGCGTGGAGCAGTGCTCGTACTTGGGCTCGCGTTCGACGACGGCCACCTCCGAGCCAGGCGCCGTGGTCTTCAGAAAATACCCGATGGCCAGGCCGACGACGCCGCCGCCGATGATCAGTGCGTCGCACTTCGCTTTCGACTGCATCGGATCCGCTGCCAACGAGATTGCGATGCTACGTCTCCGTCGTCAGCTCGCCGTGCCGCAACTCGCCTCCCTATGCGGGCTTGACCGGCATGTGATCTTCGGCGGCGTCGATGACTTTTTCGGGTTCCTCGGCATCCTCGTCAGTTTCTCTGTTCAGCACCTGGTTCATCCGTTTCACGTCGAGCTCGCCGCACCACTTGCCCACGACCACGGTAGCAACGCCGTTGCCGATCAGGTTGGTCAGCGCGCGCGCCTCGGACATGAAACGGTCGATGCCCAGTATCAGCGCGAGTCCCGCGACGGGCACATGGCCCACCGCCGATAGCGTGGCAGCGAGCACGATGAAGCCACTGCCGGTAACGCCGGCCGCGCCTTTCGACGTCAGGAGTAGCACCGCGAGCAGCGTGAGTTCCTGCGCTAGCGTCATCGGAGTGTTGGTCGCTTGCGCGACGAACACCGCGGCCATCGTGAGGTAAATCGATGTCCCGTCGAGATTGAATGAATACCCTGTTGGAATCACCAGGCCGACGGTGGATTTCTTGACGCCGAGGTTCTCCATCTTCGCCATCATCCGCGGCAGCACCGATTCCGACGACGACGTGCCGAGCACGATGAGCAGCTCCTCCTTGATGTAGCGGATGAATTTCAGGATGCTGAAGCCGTGATATCGGGCAATGAGGCCCAATACGATGAGAATAAAGATGAGACAGGTGAGGTAGAACGTCCCCATCAGCTTCCCAAGCGAGAGCAATGAGCCGAGACCGTACTTTCCGATCGTGAAAGCCATCGCGCCGAAGGCACCGAGCGGCGCGACCTTCATGATGAGACCGACGATCGCGAACAGCACGTGCGAGGTCTTCTCGATCATGTCGAAGACGAGCGTGCCGCGGCCGCCGAACTTGTGCAGGCAGAAACCGAACAGCACCGCGATCAGCAACACCTCCAGGATGTCGCCCTTGGCGAATGCGTCGACGAATGTGTTGGGGATGATGTTGAGCAGGAATTCCTGGGTGCTTTGCATCTGGCCCGGCTTGGTGAATGCAGCGACGGCCTTGGTGTCCAGCGAGGCGGGGTCGATATTCATGCCAGCGCCGGGCTGCACGAAATTGACGATCGTGAGGCCGACGATCAGAGCGATGCTGCTGACGATTTCGAAGTACAGCAGCGCGAGTCCGCCGGTCTTGCCGACCTTCTTCATGTCCTCCATCCCCGCGATGCCGATGACGACGGTACAGAAGATGATCGGCGCGATGATCATCTTGATCAACTTGATGAAGCCATCGCCCAGCGGCTTCATCGCGGTGGCGGTATCCGGATAGAAATAGCCGAGCAGGACGCCGAGCACGATGGCGCAGATGACCTGGAAGTAAAGGGATTTGTAGAGTGGTCGATGCGCTTTGTCCATGTTGTCTCCGGTCTTCAGTGCGTTTATCGTTCAGTGCCGCTCAGCGCAGCGCCCGGTGCGGCAATTGTCGCGCCGGCTTCAATCTCCGGGCAGGCCCTGCACCCGGAATATCTCCTCGAGATGCGGACTCATCTGCAGATTGAGACGCATGCCCGACGGCAACGGCTTCAGGAACCATCGCTCGTAAATCGCGACGATCTCCCGGCTTCCCGCGAGCCCGCGGAAGGCACGCTCGACAACCTCAGCGAATTCGGGATCGTCCTTGCGCATGGTCAGCGCATAGTCGGCGTAGGTGAGGAAGTCGCCGACGACGCGAAAATCGCTGGCCGATCGGGTTTCCGCCAGCATGCCGTACAGTTGCACGTCGTCATTCGCGAAAGCGTCCGCGTTGCCCGACGCGAGCATCTGATACGACTCGTTGTGATCGGCACCGTAGACGAACTTCACCGCCACTTTCTGCCGCTCGACCAGCTTTGGGACCGCGGTTTCCTGAACCGTGCCCCGAGTGAGCACGATGGTCTTGCCATCGAGGTCGCGCAGCGTGCGTATGCCGCTGCCGCGGCGCACCAGAAGTTTGGTGCCGGTGACGAACATGGTCGGCGAGAAGGCGACGCTCTTGCGCCGTTCGGCCGTGTTCGTGGTCGAACCGCATTCGAGATCGACTGCACCCGAGGTCACGAGCTCGAAGCGGTTTTCCGGTGTCACCGCGCGGTATTCGACGCTGAGGTCCTTGCCGACCTCGCGTGCAATCTCGTCGACGACGACTTCGCACAGGTCGAGCGAATAGCCGATCGGCTTCTTTTTCGCGTCGAGAAACGCAAACGGGGGCGAGTTCTCGCGGTACCCGAGACGAACGACACCCGTCGCGTCGATCCTCTTCAGCGTGGGGGAGGAATAGGTGACCAGTGGCACGTCGGCGCGCTGCGCGATCACCGGGGCTGTCCCCAGAAACGCGCTCAGCGCGCAGATGATGGCCGCCGCCTGCACGCCAAAACTCGGTGAGCCCGCGTGTTCGCTCGCCAGGCCGAGGCAGCTCGCAGCGCCTTCGTCGCCTCTGCAAATCCCGCTATCCATTTCGCGCTCCTCCGTCGCGCGGCGGAGGGTCGCGCGACCTGCCGCCCATTCTGACGGCTTCGTTCGGTCGGCGCCAGCCCGGCCGAAGACCCCGCCGGCGAACCAAAATCGCCGAATTGGGCCTAATATTTGACTATGCTTTCCAAAACACTTCCGCTGTTACTGCTCTGCGCCTGCGCGTCCACGGCGCAACCGCCCGTGGCGAACCAGCCAGCGTTGGCCGAGACGGCGCAGCCCTTTGCCCAGCAATTGCGAGCGGTAGGAATCACTCGTATTATCTCGCCGGGGAATGGCGGCATGGTGCAGTTGGAGACCGGCTACGGTTCGGTGTACGTGCGCTACCCCTCGGGGTTGGCTCCGCGGACGTTCGTGCTCGACGTCGATCAGGAGGGTCTGCGGGCAACTGCCGTGAACTTCGACCGAATCCAGGACCAGCAGCTGCTTGTGGCGCTCGTGCCCGAAGCCGTGCGCGCGACGGCAACCAATAACAGACTTGCGTGGCTGCACGCCAACCCCTGGCATTGACGCGCGCTTCGGGCGCATCGCACCGGCCGCGTCGTTCGTCCAACCCTGCTTCACGAAATCCAGGGAGAGATGACTATGAGCGAACTACGATATCCCAACGAAAGCAAAGAGTATCGCGAGGCGCGTGACGCATTGCTCAAGGACGAGCAGGAGCTTGTCGCAAAAGTAAAGTCGGTGGCAGAAAAAAGGCGCAAGCTGCCGTCCGGCGGGCGCTTGAAAGAGGACTACGTGTTCGAATGGGCCAACGATGGCAAAGTAGGAAAGAGCGTGAAATTTTCCGAGCTCTTCGGAGACAAGAACACACTGCTGCTCTACTCGTTCATGTACGGTCCGGGCTGGGACAATCCCTGTCCTTCCTGTACGTCGCTGGTCGACGGGTTTGATCGAACCTGGTACCAGGTCGCCCAAGACGCCTCGTTTGTCGCGATTGCTAAAGCATCTGCTGAGCGTATCAATGCATGGGCGAAACAACGCGGATGGTCACAGATTCCTCTGGTCTCCGGATCGAAATCTCCCTATCAAGCCGATTACAAGTGTCAGGGAGACTCCGACGACATGCAATGGCCGGTGATGCATGTATTCAGGAAACAGGACGGAAAGATCTTCCATTTCTGGGGAACCGAGCTGTCGGGAAACCATGTCGACACGGTGTGGCCGTACTGGAATCTCATGGACTTTACGCCGGAGGGGCGGCCAGACATTCCTGTTCCGCCACAAAAGTTCAGATCCGAATTCCTGGAAAAAAACTATTTGAACAAGAAATAGTGTCGACGCCAGACGCGCGCAACAAGACTCGCGCCTGGCTCATCGACGGTTTTGCTTGGCCGCTTGCTCCTGCAACAGCCGTCATTGCTTGGCGAGCGTCCCCTTGGCTCTCTCCGATTGACGCTTGAACAGCTCCATGACGTCGTCCAGGTGCTTCGGATCTCCGGAGGAACTCACGGGATGCTTGGGATCCGCGAGCGAAGTCGCGGCAATGGTGCTCACCGCATTGGCTTCGCACCCGACCATCGTGCCAGTTCCGGTCTTGGCTGCCGCCTCCCATGCCTCGAGGTAGATGCTGCACTTGCTCACTCGTCCCTTCGTGCCCCAGGTATAGGCGACTTCGTCGTCCTGTTTGTAGGCAGGCTCGAGGGCCTTCATCACCAAGAAGAACCGCTGCAGCGCGATATTGTTGTAATCGGGATAACCCGGCCAGATTCGCGTCGCCAGCAGCACCTCCTGCTTGTTGTTGTCCTTCATGAAGACATTGACGGTGATAGAGCTATCTTTCATCGTAGGCGTGCCCTTAGCCGGTGAGGCGGGCCATTTCGTCTGGGCGGAAATCTCCGAGGCGCCAAAAACTAGCGACAGCACGAACAGCAGCGATATCGAGCGCAACATCGAAACCTCCTGTTGAACGGGTCGTATTGGACTGCCAGTCAATTTCACATGCCGGCGAGCGCATGCTGTCCGCAATATAGGCGAAGCGCTATCGGGCGGCAAACGACTTCGGGCACCTGGACTGGCGCCGGCATGGCTGGGACGTTCGCCCCCGGCGGTCGGTTTCATCATTGTGGTCTACGTGATCTCAATGCCGAACCGACGGCACAGATCGCCGGCTCGGCGTGGCTGGCGGCGGACATCATCGTTCTAGTGATGTTGAGGATGCGCGGCCAGCGGGCGCCGCTGCCGGCCGAAGATCTCTGAGAGCCCGTTACAGGCTCAAAATATCGCAACGCCGCTCACTAACACGTTTTAAGGAGGTATCTGCAGGCCGTCATCGCCTCGCAGACGTCGGGTCTGTTTTGCCCACCTCAGCCCGATCGGGCATGCACCTTGCGGAGCGGAAAGGGTTAAGAGCGATCGAGTTCCTGATCGCCATGAGCCACCGGATCTTCCTTGGGTTCGATGTGTGTCGTGACATGCACGCCCGGCAAGGCTCGCCGAAGGTCGGCTTCGATGCGCTCGGACCAGTCGTGTCCCTGTTGAACCGTCCACGCACCCGGAACCAAAACGTGCATCGTGACAAATGCGCGAGCGCCCGCCTGTCGCGTGCGTACAGCATGGAACTCCAATCCTTGCTGTCGATATGAAGCCAGGATGGCCTCGATCTGCTTCAACTCGGAATCGTGCAGTGAGGCATCCATCAGCCCGGCGGCGGAGCGGCGGGCCAAGTGCCATCCGGTCCATACGATGTTCGCGGCCACCAGGAGCGCAATGGTGGGATCGAGCCAGAGCCAGCCCGACGCCCAGACCAAACTGACCCCCGCGATCACTCCGATCGAAGTCCACACATCCGTCTGCAAGTGCCGTGCATCGGCCTCCAGCGCGATCGATCTGGATTCGTGCCCAACCGTAATCAAGACACGAGCGGTGGCGTAATTGATGATCGTCGCCAACGCCGCCACACCTAACCCGATACCAGGCGCATCGATCGGCTGCGGATCAAGCAGCCGTTCGACCGCTTCAATGGCAATCCAGACTGCGGCGACGAGAATCAGAAATCCCTCGAAGGCGCTGGAGAAATATTCGGCCTTTGTGTGCCCATAGGGATGGCCATCGTCCGCAGGACGCGCTGCCACGGACAGCATGCCCAGTGCCATGAGCGCCCCGGCGAGGTTTACGAACGACTCGATCGCGTCGGATAGCAATCCCACCGAATCGGTGAGCTTCCACGCGAGGCCTTTGAGCAAGATTGTGGACAACGCGGCGGCGATCGAAAGCCAGGCGTAGCGCCGGAGGGATTTCGGCTTCATGGATCAGTTGATTGTATGGCGCCGGCCAGCCAAGAACAAAACGGCGTCCACGGCGGCAAGCCGTTGAAACACGCAGCTCGCGCACTAGCCCGGTTTGGATGCTTGCTTTGCCGAAGTCACGCGGCTGAGCATCTTGGTATCCAGCGGTTCGACCCATTGCTGGCTTGGTTGGTGAGAGATGCAGACTTTTGCTCGTCTGGCTGACCGGTGTCTGGGCTTTACATAGTGAGAGCAGATCGGCCCTCGAATCGCGCTTCCTTCGCGTTGCCTTGTCGAAGACGTTCACTGCGCTGCGCGTACAATTGCAGAGCGGACGAGCCGCGGGATTGACTATTTAGCAGTACGATGCCGCAGTCATTCAAAAGGGGGGACAACGATGAAGACGCTTCTGCTTGCGGTTTCGCTATCGGCGTGGGTCGGATCCACCGCGGCCGCGGACACGGCCCCGGGGTCGTTCAAGCGACCCGCCAGGTGCCGCCTTGATTGAGCGAACGGCCTCGCCGGTGAGCTTCAATCCGCTCGCCCCGCCGTCGAGGAGCAGGATGGCGGTCGACGACGAGTTGACTGATGTCGTCATGAAATAGGCGTCCCGAGGGATGCGTTGAAACAACGAGCGTGCAAAATAACGCTCAGCAAGCAGGTTGACGAGAAGAGACATCGAATCGCATAAGCCGCTTGTCTGCACGATCGGCCACTCGAATCGGTCGATCGATACCTTCGTCGATTTGCTGAGGACAAACGAGGTTGTGCGGGTACTCGATGTAAGGACCGTGCCGCGGTCGCGTCACAATCCGCAGTTCAATCGCGAATCACTCCACGAATCCCTGGGTGCGATCGACATTGGCTACACGCATCTCCCGGGCCTGGGGGGATTACGTCATGCGCAAGCCGATTCCCTCAATACCGGATGGAACAATCTCTCGTTTCGCGGTTATGCAGATTATATGCAGTCATCGGAGTTCACAGAAAACGTTCAACGGGTCGTGGAGCTGGCAACCAGCGAGCGCTGCACATTGATGTGTGCTGAAGCGGTTCCATGGCGATGCCATCGGTCGCTGATCGGCGACGCACTCCTTGTGCGAGGCCTTCGCGTCGAGGACATCATCGGCCCCGGGAAACGCAAGCCGCATACCCTTACGTCGTTTGCTCAGGTACACGGAACGCAGATTACCTATCCCGCCGCGCCAGATTTGCTCTGAAACGCAACCCTAATCCCCCGTGCCGCGCTCACTTAGGGTTCTGCGGAGTTCGCGCTGGCGTACGGCGGCGCTCGCGCATCGCACGGCCAACATGAGCGAGATCCTCTTCGCTCAGCAGCCGCGCCACCATCGGATACAGCTCGTCTTCCTCGCATCCGATGTGGCGCTCGTAGAGTCGAACCAATGCTTCTACATCATCCGAGGCAAGAGGCGTCGTTTCACCGGCCGCAATGCGTTTTAACACACCGCGCAGACGCTGCCAGGCCACTTCCATTGCGCGGTGATCGGCGGTGAGATCTTCGATCATCTTACGCAGGCAAATCGCGTCCGATCCAGCCATAGATTCGATCAACGCAGGAAAGAGGTCCTCTTCCTCGTCGGCATGATGCTGACGGGGGGACGTGTCAAAATAGCGCATCACGTTGCTCGCAGCGTTACGGGCCTCCTCGTCGGAGCCATGTTCAGCCAGGTGCGGTACCAGACGCCTCAGCGTCGCACACTGGGCATGGATGCGTTCGTGGCAAGCGGAAAGCATCTCCACAGGAGCCTCTGTTCCAGGCAGCTGCGCGGAAAACCCAGGAATCTTCACACTCACTCGGGGTTCGCCGTATCCCGCTCCATAGTCACTTCCGCCCGGAGACTTTCGACGTCACGATTGATCGAAGCGACGGCGAGCGCGCGCCGATCGCGGTTGAAGCGCAACAGGCAGGACCTGCCCTCGATGTCACCCTCGACCGCGAGTTCGTCCCAGCGCTCGGCATGCCCGACGTAATTGATCTGGACATCGTAGTGCTGGCTCCAGAAAAAAGGAACCTCGGTGAATTTTTCATGGTTACCGAGCATGTTGACCGCCGCGACCTGCCCCTGACGCTCGGCAACGACCCAATGCTCGACGCGAATGGACTCACCGCTGTGCGGATCGGGCCAGCGCGCGATGTCTCCGGCGGCATAGATTTCTGGCACACTTGTTTGCAGGTAGGCGTTCACACTGACGCCGCGATCAACGGCGAGCCCGGCCCTCTCGGCGATTTCGATCCGCGGGCGCACGCCGATACCAACGACTACAAGATCCGCCTCGATCGTACCCCCGCCTTTGAGCTTCACTTGCGCACCGTCGAGCGCGACCGCGGTGTCCTCGAGATGGAAAACGACACCATGCTCCTCGTGAAGCGAACGAATGAAGTCGCCCATTCGCGAGCCCAGGATACGCTGCATCGGCCGTTCCTCCGGCGCGACGACGTGGACCTCGAGGTTGCGAGCGCGCAACGCGGCGGCGACTTCGAGACCGATAAAGCTCGCACCCAGCACCACCACGTGGCGGGCCGCCTTTGCGCGCTCGATGATGGCCCTGCAATCGGCGAGCGAGCGTAATGTGAATACATGCGTCTGGTCGGCCCCCGGGATCGAGAGCCGCACCGGCTCGGCGCCGGTTGCGAGCAGCAGCCGGTCGTAGGACACGTTGCTTCCATCGGCAAGCACAACCTCGCGCGACTTCGCGTCGATGCCGGTAACGTTCGCCTGCAGACGCAGGTCGATGCCGCTTTCGGAATAAAAGCTCTCCGGACGAAGCGGAACCCAGTCCTCGGGCGCATTGCCGGCGAGATAGTCCTTGGACAAATTCGGCCGGTCGACCGGTGCGGCATCGTCGTTGCTCAGCATAACGATGCTGCCTTTATATTGCTCGCGCCGGAGTTTCTCGGCCGCTGCAAACCCTGCCGCACCACCGCCAACGATCACGATTTTTTCGAGAGCCTTTCGGGAAGGCGTACTGCGCGTGATCGGCTCTTGCTTCGCACTCCTTTCGCGCACGAAGACTTTGCCGTCGTGCTGCTCGACTGACCAGCAGGCGATAGGGCTAAGGGCCGGAGCACGTGCCGCGTCGCCCGTGCGCAGGTCGAAGCAGGCATGGTGCCACGGGCAGCGCACGGTATCGCCGACCACCAAGCCGTCGACGAGCGGGCCGTGGTAGTGCGTGCAATGGGCGTCCACCGCGAACACTTCGGCCCCGCGGCACACCAGCAGGACCTCCTCATCGCCAACATGGCCAACCTGTTTGCCGACGGCAGCAAGTTCGCTGAATGCGATGCCCTGCGTCAGGTCGGGGCCGCTGGGCTCGGTATGGGCTTCAGCCATTCTTTGCCTCCTTCATCCAACCAAAATCGCATCCTTCGCCCTCTTTTGACCGACATGGTCTTTGTTGCGCAATAGGAAGGTTTGTCCGTCAATCTCCAAGGTATCCCCATAGACTTCAAGTTTGGCTCCTGTAGTGGACTGGACGCAAGCGGATGACCGGCACCCTGTGCCACGCCAGGGGGCGTGACGCGGTCGGAGTGCACAACATCACTCGACCTTCGGCGGTTTCGAGACATTGGATGAGAACGGAGAAGTCGGCGTTCCCGACCTACGAACGGCGCGATCCGTGTCCCGCCGATCATTGACCTCAACCACAGATGGGCCTGTCAGCCGGACGCAGTGCTGCCCGATACAGCGCCGCTCTCAGGTTGCGTTTCGCGACTTGCGGGACGGCCGGCGTTCCTGCGCCAGGTGGCAGGCGGCACGCCGAATTCCCTTTTGAAAGCGCGGTTGAAAGCGGCTTCGGATTCGTAGCCGACGTCCTCCGCGACCAAGGCGAGCGGTCGGTCGCCAAGGCGAAGCTGCTGCGCGGCGAGCTGCAAGCGCCATTGCGCAAGGTATTGCATCGGTGGAACTCCGAGCAGGTCCGCGAAACGCTGCGCGAGCCCGGAACGCGACATGCCCACCCGGCTGGCAAGATCCTCCACCGTCCACGGATGCGACGGGCGCGCATGCATCAGCGTGAGCGCGCGGGCAACGAAGCGATCGCGCAAGCCAGCCAGCCAGCCAGTGCGATCTTCGGGCATCGTGTCGACGTAACGTCGTACTGCCTGAACGAACACCAGCTCTGCCAGTTTGGCGAGCACCGTCGCGCGGCCGGCGTGCGCCGAGGCGGCTTCCTCGGTCGCGAAGCGCATCGACGATTCCAGCCATGACCCGCCAGATCCGCGCATGCCGACCTTGAACAGCCGTGGCAGCGCGGAAAGCAAAGGATTCCTCCAAATCTCCTGCGCCGTGAGAAAACCACAGACCATTCGAGTGATCGGCCCGCCGCCGCCGTGGGCCAGTGTCATGACTTCGCCCGGCCTTGCGTCCACCTGATCGGTCAATAACGGCGCCATGAGCTCCGACGACAAGTCGGTGGCGCTGCCGAGCAAGTGAGTTTCGCCTTGCGGCACGACGATGACGTCGCCTGCTTCGACCCGCAATGCGCTGCCAGGATCGTCCGGAAGCATCGCCCAGCATCTTCCTTCCGTTATCAGATGGAACGAGATTACGCGCTCCGATGGCGGCAGGTAAGCCGAGCAGAGCGCGGAGTCCGCGGGGACGTTTACGCACCACGGCGCCGAAAACGAACCGTCGAGATAGACCGCACCGGTTAGCTGGACGATGCGCAATACGTCGGAGAGAGCATCCATCGTCGTGTTTATGCAATCGCGGCGTTGCGCGCAAAAAAGCTGGAGGCTCGGTCATTCAATGTCGTTGCGACTGCGGGAATACTAGCACCGTGCCCTAAGGACGACCAACCCGGAAAGGATCAACCATGGAAATGCTCCACGACGAAGTATTGCTGCATCTAGCAGGTCCCGCGATCGGCAATGATATTCATCGCCTCGTATCATCAGGGAGGACTCCCGTGCCCGTTTCGGAAGCCGTTTTGCCATCCAACGTCGATTCCGCGCGCTACGCCAAGTGCATCGAAGTGTCCAAGCGCGTCCGCTGGGACATCGATCGCGACGTGATTCGCCATCGCGAATTCGACTTCACCAAGAAATTCCTGCCTGACGGCCTCTCGTTCGTTGACCGGGTGCCGTTCCTCAGCGCCGACGAGCGCCGCCTGCTATCGCAAATCCAGGGCCGCTCGTATGCCAACATCTTCGGTCTGGTCGAGCGCTACATAGGCGTCAAGATCCTCGAGTTGAGTCGCGAGTACGGGCTCGGCGACCAGATCGCGCTCGAGGCGCTGGTTCGCTTCACCGACGAAGAGCTCAAGCACCAGGCGTTGTTTCGCCGGATCGAAACCATGATCGGCGCCGGAATGCCGGCGGGATATACGTTTCTGCCGCAGCCGAACGACGTGGCGTCGGTTGTGCTGAGCAAGTCGACCTGGTCGGTGCTGGCACTCACCTGCCTCATCGAGCTGTTCACTCAGGTGCACTACCGCGCAAGCATCGAACCGGACAGCGAACTTTCCCCTCTGTTCAAGGACGTGTTCCTGTTCCACTGGAAGGAGGAATCGCAGCACGCGATCCTCGACGAGCTGGAATGGGTGCGCGAGAACGCGAAGGTCACGCCGGAGGCGCGCGATGCGGCGGTGGACGACCTGATTGCGTTGGTGGGCGCCGTCGACCGAATCCTGCAGGTCCAGTCCGCGGCCGATACGCATTACCTCGTCGAAATCTGCGGACGGCCCATGCACGCGGCCGAAGTCGAAACCGTGAAGGCCACCGTGCTTGCCGCGTATCGGTGGCAGTACATCGGCTCGGGGGTGCAGATTCCCCATTTCGGCGAATTGCTGAACGCAATGATCACGCCCGCGCAAGGGGAGCGAATCGGCGCCGCGCTCGCGCTGATCATGGCCTGACCGGTGCCGAAAAAAGAAGGGTACTTGCCCAATCGCTCAAGGAGAACCCGCATGACCTCTTGGCAACTCGTCCGTCTAGTCGCGGGTACGTTCATCCTGGCGTCCCTCGCACTGGGCATCCCGGGCAGCCCGATATTCGTTAGCACCTGGTGGCTGGCATTCACGGCGTTCGTCGGCGCCAACCTGGTGCAGAGCGCCGTCACCGGCTGGTGCCCGCTGGAAATCCTCATGCGCAAGCTCGGTGCGCGCGAAGGCTGCTGAGCGGGCTCAGCCAAGCTCCACGCGCAAGCGATGTATCTGCCCATCGTCGACAAGCGGAATTAGCGCAGCACCCTTCGCGAGCTCCGCACCGTCGAGTTCCGCACGGACGACGCCGCGACTGACGTGGCGCGGATTCTCGACCGTGATTTCGTATCGGGTAATCGTATTACTGTTGCCGCGGCGGCGGAATGCGATTTCGTAGCCGGGCCACGCTTCCGGGAGACATGGATCGATGGCAAGCACTGTCCCGCGAACGCGAAATCCGAGTATGGCCTCGAGGCCAGCACGATACAGCCAGCCTGCCGAGCCGGTGTACCAGGTCCATCCGCCGCGGCCGATGTGCGGTGCGACGGAATAGACGTCGGCGCAGGCGGCGTACGGTTCGACTTTGTAGCGCGCGACCGCGCTCGGTGTGCTGCTGTGGCAAATGGGGTTGAGCATTGCGAAGAGGTCGCCGGCACGATTGCCCTGGCCTAGAGCGGCGAACGCGAAGATCGACCAGATCGCGCCGTGCGTGTATTGCCCGCCATTCTCGCGAATGCCTGGCGGATAAGCCTTGATGTAGCCCGGGTCGTGCGCAGAACGATCGAATGGCGGCGTCAGCAGCAGCGCGATCCCTTCGTCCTGGCGGATGAGATACTTTTCTACGGAGGACATCGCCAGTGCGGCACGCCCTCGATCCGCCGCTTTCGAGATGACGCTCCACGACTGAGCGATCACATCGATCCTGCATTCGCTGCTGTCCTTCGAACCCAACGGCGAACCGTCATCGTAATAGCCGCGCCGATACCACTCGCCATCCCAACCTGCGCTTTCGAGCGCCACGCGAAGAGCGTCTGCGAATTGCGTCCACCGCGACACACGGGCGCTGTCATTGCGCGCCTGTGCGTGCGGCACGAAGGCGGCAATCGCAGCGAGCAAAAACCAGCCCATCCAGACGCTTTCGCCGCGGCCCTTTTCACCGACGCGATTCATGCCATCGTTCCAATCGCCGGTTCCCATCAGTGGCAGGCCGTGGTTGCCAAGCGAAAGACTCACGTCGAGCGCACGCGCGCAGTGCTCGTACAGACTGGCTTCGTCGCGCGCGACCCGTGGCGTGAAAAACGCTTCCGTCTGGCCATCCTTGAGCGCGTCGCCTTCGATGAAGGGAACCGCATCGTCGAGTACGGTGGCGTCCGCTGTCACCTCGACGTAATGCGCGGTGACGAATGGAAGCCAGACCCTGTCATCGGTCATTCGCGTGCGGAGACCTTGTCCGTTTGGCGGCAGCCACCAATGCTGGACGTCGCCCTCTGCAAACTGCCGCGTCGATGCCCGCAACAGGTGCTCACGCGCGATGTCGGGCCGGGCCACGCACAGGGCCATGACGTCCTGCAATTGATCGCGGAAGCCGTACGCGCCGCTCGCTTGATAATAGGCCGTGCGTGCCCACAGGCGGCACGCGAGCGTCTGATACAAAAGCCATTCGTTGAGCATCACGTCCATCGCGCGGTCGGGCGTGCGCACCTGCACGTTGTCTAGCATCTCGTCCCAATGTGCGCGCACTTCGCGCATCACTGCCTCAAGATCGACGGCGCGGTACTTCTCGACCAGCGTACGTGCCTGCGTGGACGAGTCTGCATCGCCCAAAGCGAACACGATATCGATCTGGGCGCCAGGCTCCAGTTCGACCCGCCCTTGCAGCGCGGCGCACGGATCCAGACCCGCGCCGACTCGTCCCGAAAGCGGCGACGAATGGGCAAGTGCGCTGGGCCGATCAACCGCGCCGAAGCGGCCGAGAAACTCCGTGCGATCAGCCGTCAGTGAGCTTTGCACGCCGCCAAGATCGGCAAAGGCGATGCCCCCGCCGAATTCGGCACGCCACGGATTGCGCGCGAATAGCGCGCCGGTCGCGGCGTCCCTCGTGCTTACGATAAACGGTGCTGGCCCGGTTCCATTCGCTCCGAGCGCCCATTCGACATACGCCGTGATGGACAAGCGCCGCACGCGCTGCGAACCGTTGCGAATGCGCAGCCGCGACAGCTTGATCGAATCGGTCAAGGGCACGCACTGCAACAGCTCGAGTTCGATCTCGTGCGCGTTGTGCGTGAAGCGGGTATACCCCTTTCCGTGGCGTGCGATATAGATTGCGGACGGCACCCGAATCGGCAGCGCAGTAGCACTCCACAGTTCGCCGCTGTCCTCGTCGCGCAGGTACATGATCTCGTGCGGCACATCGCTCACCGGATCGTTGGGCCACGGCGTGAGCGGATTCTGCTGGCTATTGACCGACCATGTGTAGCCGCCGCCTTCGGCTGACACCAGAAATCCAAAGGACGGATTGGCGACGACGTTGATCCACGGCATCGGCGTACAACGCCCGTCGGCGAGCGTAATCGCATATTCGCGGGCAGCGCTGTCGAAACCGCCGGTACCATTTTCGAACTCCAACGGTCGCAAAGGCGCTATTGGCTCAGACGGAGCCGTACTCTTGAGGTGGGGCCATGTTGCGAGGCTCGGCATGGATCCGGCAGCCCGCTCGGAATCCGTGGCCACTTTTCCTTTCTGCGGCCGGTCCGGCTCGTCGGCTGCGGCGTCAAGGACGACGCGCGCGGCAGTAGCGAGTCCGTCGCGCAGTGCGTCCGTGATTTCATTGTTGTGCAGGGCGAACACGCCGGCCTGCGCCTCTTCGGGGCCTGCCTGGAGCAGCGCACGTTGCTCTTTCACCAGGGCGTCAAGCGTAGCGCGAAGTCCGTTGGCGCTGCCTCCGCCAGCCAAGTTGAGCAAAACTACATCCACGCCGAACTGCTGCGATCGCCAATGCAACTGCGCACGCAGCAGTTCACGGGCGCGGTCGAGGCCAGACTCGCCGGCGATGCGCAGCAACACTATCGGGCGATCGCCAGAAATACCACACGTCCAAAGCACGGGCGGGCCGCCGCTGCCGAGCTCGAGGACCTCCGGCGCCGGGCGCCAGGCTGCGTCGGCAGACAGCAGCGCGCCCACCAACTGCCCACAACGTTCAGCCTGTGCTCTATCAAGGCCAAACCGGGCTCGCTCCGTAGCCGCGTGTTCGGCAGCTCCCGTGATGCACCTTTCAGACGCGTCGGGCGCGCGCAGTGGCGCGCAGAGCGCGATCGCCGCATCGCGCGAGTTGGCTACGAGCGTCCAGAATGCCACCCGTACGCCTGCGCGGGGCTGAACGCTTACCCGCTGGCGAAGGCTGAAAATGGGATCTAGGACGGAACCGGTCGTATTGGAGAGCGCCCCGCCATCCTGCATCGCCCGTGCATTGCGCAGTGTCCTGCCGCGTCCGAGAAAGCGAGCACGGTCGGTTTCGAACTCGAAGGAACCGGACTCCTGCCCCTCTACCGCGGCGAAGTGCGCCGCCCAAACTTCGGATTCCCCGGGCGCACGGCGTCTACGCGTCGCTAGCAGGATGCAGCCACCCTCCACCGATTCAGTCTGCACGAACATCTTGGAGAACGCCGGATGCGCCGCGTCAGCAGCGGCGGAGCCGAGCACCAGTTCGGCATAGGAGGTGAACGTGATCTCGCGTACCGTGTCACCGTGGTTGGTGATCGTCACACGGCGTAGCTCGGCATCCCGATCGTTGGCGACCGCGATATCGAGAGCAGTCGTGAAGGTCTCGTCGTGACGCGCAAAATTGGCGCGACCTTCGGAAAACAGCGCGGCGTGCTCACGCGAATTGCCACCATAAGGCTGCAGACACGCGGACCAGACGGCACCACTCGATGAGTCTCTCAGCAGAACGTAGCTTCCCCAGCCGTCGCACGTCGGATCTTCCCGCCAGCGGGTAACTGCGAGATTGCCCCAGCGGCTGAATCCAGAACCGGCCCTGGTCAGCATCACCGCGTAGCGGCCGTTGGACAACAGTTGCGCCTGGTGCGACGTGACGGGACTCGATTGTGGGTGAAAGGACATTACGGCGCGACGGACGCCAGCGCATCAATGAGGACGACAGCTTGGAGCATGGGACTCGGGCGCGCAGAGAACAACATCGCGAAAGTTTTGTCTTATGATGCCAGCAATGCTGCCGCATGAATATGCGATGGAATATGAGCGCCTGCCAGACTGGTCGCGGCGCGCCCGCGTCGAGGCAATCTTCCGCCTGGGGACATCCCGTTCGTGATTGAAGTCTCCGAGCTCACAGACGAGGCGCTGCTGGATGACCTTCAACGCGCCGCGTTCGGGTACTTCCTGGACGCAGTGAACCCTGACAATGGCTTGGTCGCGGACAACTCGCGAGGGAATTCCCCGGTCAGCATCGCCGTCGTCGGCTTTGCCCTGTCGAGCTATGCGGTGGCGGTGGAACACGGCTGGCTCCCACGGGCGGACGCGGTGGAGCGTAGCCTCGCCGCGCTGCGCTTCTTCCGTGATAGCGATCAAAGCGAGGGTCCCGAGGCAACGGGCTACAAGGGGTTTTTCTACCACTTCCTCGACCGGCACAGCGGCCTGCGCGTGTGGCGCTCGGAGTTGTCGATGGTCGATACTGCGCTCCTGATCGCTGGTGCCCTGACCGCGCGTATGTACTTCGATGCAGACACCCCTGGTGAAATCGAGTTGCGTGAAATCGCCGACATGCTGTTCCGGCGCATCGACTGGCAATGGGCGCAGGACGGCGGGGAAACCCTCAGGCAAGGTTGGAAACCGGAGTGCGGGTTCCTGCATTATGGCTGGGAGGGCTACAACGAGGCGATCGTGCTCTATGTGCTGGCGCTGGGCTCGCCGACGCATCGACTCACAGGGCAGTGTTACCACGCCTGGACGGCGACTTACCAGTGGGAGAATCTTTACGGTTACGACTTTCTGTACGGCGGTCCGCTATTCGTACATCAATACTCGCACGCATGGATCGATTTTCGCGGAATCCGGGATCGCTTCATGCGCGAAAAGCGCTGCGACTATTTCGAGAACAGCCGGCGCGCGACGCTCGTCCAACGCGAGTACGCGCAGCGCAACCCGGGTGAATTCGAAGGTTACGACGAGCTCTGCTGGGGCCTCACCGCGTGCGACGGGCCGAGTGACGAGCTCCCCAGCGAGACCGGCGAGCCGCGGCGCCTGTTCGGCTACGCCGCGCGCGGCGTGCCCTACGGGCCCGACGATGGCACCCTCGCCGGATGGGCGCCGCTTGCATCTCTTCCGTTCACTCCGGACATCTGCATGGACGCGGCGCGCGACATGCATCGGCGCTATCCCGCGATGCGGGCGGGGTCGCGCTACGCCAGCAGTTTCAATCCAACTCTCCCGGGCGCGGACCATCGCGCCTGGGTGTCGCCCGGCAACTTCGGGCTCGACCAGGGCATTCTCGTCCTGATGATCGAAAACCATCGCAGCGGGCTGATCTGGCGCCTGATGCGCGCTTGCCCCCCTATTGGCGCGGGCTTGCGCCGTGCCGGGTTTCGTGGGGGCTGGCTGTAGCCGCCCCTTCCTGCCCCGGATCACTTAGATGCAGCAACGCAACGGCCCCAGCGGGGTGCTCCCTCAGGATGCGTACGAGCGGGAGCGGATGGAAAGCGTGCGCCCGCCGGGATGGCGCAACCCGAAGCCCGCCGGCCGCTACAACCTGGTGGTCGTCGGCGGCGGTCCGGCAGGACTGGTTGCGGCAAGCACCGCGGCGTCGATGGGCGCGAAAGTCGCGCTCGTCGAACGAGCGCTGCTCGGCGGCAATTGCCTGAACGTCGGCTGCGTGCCGTCGAAAGCGATCATACGAACATCTCGGCTGTACGCCGAAATGCGCAACGCCGAGCACTATGGCGCGCAAGTTCCCCGCGATATTCGCGTCGATTTTCCCGCGGTGATGCAGCGCATGCGCCGCATCCGCGCCCGTATCAGCCGCGTCGATTCGGTCCAACGCATGAGTGCCGCCGGCGTCGATGTGTTTCTGGGTGAAGCGCATTTCATCGGCTCAGACACGCTGTCGGTGGATGGCGTCAAACTGCGCTTCGGCAAGGTCGTGCTCGCCACCGGTGCGCGACCCGACACTCCGACGATTCCCGGGCTGATCGAGGCGGGCTATCTGACCAATGAAACGGTATTCGACTTGACCGAGCTGCCTCGCCGCCTTCTGGTGATTGGCGGCGGCCCGCTGGGCTGCGAGCTGGCGCAGGCTTTCTGCCGCTTCGGCGCACGCACGACCATCGCGCAGGACCTGCCGCTGTTTCTGCCTAAAGAAGAACGCGACGCCGCGCAACTTCTTTCCGATGCATTTGCGCGCGATGGCCTCGAGGTCAGACTGAATACCGCGGCCGTCCAGGTGCGCATGGAGGACGGCCAAAAGCTTGTCGATCTCATCAGCGATGACTACCAAAGCACGGTCGCGGTCGATGCGATCCTCACCGGCACTGGCCGCCTGCCCAACGTCGAACGCCTCAATCTCGAGGCTGCAGGCGTACACTGCGACCCCGTCACCGGCATCCGGGTCGACGACTTTCTAAGGACCAGCAATCCGCGCATCTACGCAGCGGGGGACGCCTGCCTCGAACACAAGTTCACTGACACCGCCGACGCTTCTGCACGCCTCGCGGTGCACAACGCGCTGTCACTGCGCCGCCGGCGGCTCAGCGCGCTCACGATTCCGTGGTGCACCTACACCGATCCCGAGATCGCGCACGTAGGCCTTTACGTTCGCGATGCGCGCGATCAGGATATCCCGGTAAAGACCTTCACCGTACCGATGCACGACGTGCATCGAGCGATCGCCGACGGTGAGGAAACCGGCTTCGTGAAGATCCATGTCAAGGAAAGGACCGACCGCATTCTCGGCGCGACGATCGTCGCCCGTCATGCGGGCGACATGATCAACGAAATTACGCTGGCCATGGTCGCGGGGATGGGACTGCGAACGCTCGCCCGCGTCATTCATGCCTATCCGACACAGGCGGAGGCAATCAAGAAGGCGGCCGACGCCTACGTCGACTCGACGCGAAGACCGGTGGTCAATTCACCATCGCGTCGCCACGCTGCGCGGTGAAAGGAACTCCAATGGAACTCGGCATGATCGGTTTGGGGCGCATGGGCGCCAATATGACGGAGCGGCTGGTCAAGGGTGGCCACCGTGTAGTGGGATTCGACCCGAAGCCCGAGGCGCGCGCGCGAGTTGAAGCCAAAGGCGCCGAATCCGCCGCTTCGCTCGAGCTACTCGTAGCGAGTCTGAAGGCGCCACGCACACTTTGGATGATGGTTCCTGCCGGCAGCATCACCGACGACACCGTGATCGCGCTGCTGCCGCTGCTTGCAGCAGGCGACGTGCTGGTCGACGGTGGCAATTCCAACTACAAGGACACGCTGCGTCGTTCAAATACCGCCATCGAAAAGAAGATTTTCTACATTGACTGCGGGACCAGCGGTGGTGTGTGGGGCCTGGCCGAGGGCTACAGCATGATGGTCGGCGGCGACGCAGCGGTGGTCGAGCGGCTCAAGCCGATCTTCGAGACGCTCGCACCGGCGCCGAATCAGGGTTGGGGCCGGGTTGGCCCGGTGGGCGCCGGCCACTTCGCCAAAATGATCCACAACGGCATCGAATACGGACTGATGCAGGCCTATGCCGAGGGATTTTCCATTCTGCGGCACAAGCGCGAGTTCGCGCTCGACCTGCATCAGATCGCCGAAATCTGGCGGTACGGCAGCGTAGTGCGGTCGTGGCTGCTGGACCTCACGGCGGATGCGCTCGACAAGAACCCCACGATGGACGGTGTCGCGCCGTATGTTGCTGATTCGGGTGAAGGTCGCTGGACCGTAAACGAGGCTATCGATCTGGACGTTCCGGCGCCGGTGATCACCCTTTCGCTCGTGGAGCGATTGCGCTCGCGCGACAGCGAGTCGTTCTCCGACAAGCTGCTGTCGGCGATGCGCAACCAGTTCGGTGGTCATGAGATCAAGAAGGAATGAGCAGAAGTGCAGTATCATGTCCGCGAGCAGGATCTAGACATGTCAGCTTGGATCTTTGCAGCATGTGTTGCGGTGGCGCTCACCGCGAGTGAATTCGCCAGTGCTCAGAGCACCGACGTTACTGGATTGTCGCCATCGCCGAACCCTATCGTGTTGGTAGACGCGACCGGCAAGGTCGTAGCAAAGCCGCTCAACGAGACCCTCGTGCTTATTACGATTGGCACGGGTGTCGTTGCTCCCGCCTCGATCCGGCCGATTTACGGTCCCGATGGACGTGAGGCGTCGGGGTTGGCGACATGGCAAGCAGGCGGAGGCGTGTTATTCACCTCACCCGATTGCACTGCGGGTGCGCATGTCTACAGTTCGTCCCGCGCGGGCGTACGGGCTGCGACACAAATCCAGACACCTGCCGGCATTAGCCTCTACGTGGGCGCGGTGGGACAAGCGACTACGGTGTCGGTGCAATCGATTCTCTACGACTCTGGATGCACACCGGTGGTGGTGCGGCAAAACGGCCTGCACCCTGTGGAGGCGACCATTAACTTGGATGTCGCCTATCCCCCGCCGCTCTCTTTTCGGTAGTCGCCGGCGAGCGGGCCGCGATGTCTGCTAAGGGTTGCGGACTCAACCGGTGGATGCAACACACTATGACCTGAGCAATCAGAGGAGTGTTGCAGATGAGACCGCGGATCCATTACACGGAGAGCCAGAAGGCGCTGATGTGGGAGCGCT
>Ga0070713_100000190_pt1 | contig 40662 bp, 34 predicted proteins | sample LARL82metaG_FD_65465 | JGI IMG/M metagenome (GOLD analysis project Ga0070713, IMG submission 65465) | Corn, switchgrass and miscanthus rhizosphere microbial communities from Kellogg Biological Station, Michigan, USA - LAR L8-2 metaG | ecosystem: Host-associated > Plants > Roots > Rhizosphere ... | reverse complement strand
GCCAGGTCGAGGCCACCGTGCCCGGGTAGCCGACCAGCACCGCACAGTCGAGGTTGCCGATGTCGATGCCCAGCTCCAGCGCGTTGGTGGAGACCACCGCGCGCACCGAGCCGTCGCGCAGGCCGGCTTCGATGGCCCGGCGCTGCAGGGGCAGGTAGCCGCTGCGGTAGCCACGCACGGGACCGGGCTCGCCGGGCGCCGGCGGCGGATGCAGCCGCTGCAGGTAGGTGAGCAGCACCTCCACCGAGCTGCGGCTGCGGGTGAAGGCGATGGTCTGCAGGTCGCGGCGGAGCAGCTCGGCGACCAGGCGGCGCGCCTCCAGGGTGGCGGAACGGCGCACGCCGAGGGCGCGGTCGACGGGCGGCGGGTTCCAGAACCACAGCCGTCGCGGCGCGCGCGGCGCGCCATTCAAGTCCACGCAACGCACCGGCCGTTCCAGCAGACGGGAGGCCAGCTCGGCGGGGTTGCCGATGGTCGCCGAGCAGGCGATCACCACCGGGTCGGAGCCGTAGAAGCGACAGAGGCGGCGCAGGCGGCGCAGCACGTTGGCCAGGTGCGAGCCGAAGACGCCGCGGTAGGCGTGCAGCTCGTCGACCACGATGAAGCGGAGCTGCTGGAAGAGCCGCACCCAGGAGGTGTGGTGGGGCAGCACGCCGGCATGCAGCATGTCCGGGTTGGTGACCACGATGTGGCCCGCTTGCTTGACCGCCTGCCGCACCCCGGGCGGGGTGTCGCCGTCGAAGGTGGCCGCCCGCAGCGTGCCGGGCAGGTGGCGGGCGAGGTCCTGCAGGTTGGCCAGCTGGTCCTGGGCCAGCGCCTTGGTGGGGAACAGCCACAGCGCGCGCGCCTCGGGGTCGCGCAGCCAGGCGTCGAGCACCGGCAGCGTGTAGCAGAGCGACTTGCCCGAGGCGGTGGGCGTGACCACCACCACGTCCTCGCCCGCCAGCGCCGCGCCGACCGCCTCGGCCTGGTGCGTGTAGAGCGCGTCGACGCCGCGGGCGTGCAGGGCCTCGCGCAGCGCCGGGTGCAGCGCTTCGGGCCAGGGGCCGTAGCGGGCGGGCTCGGCGGGCAGGATCGCCTCGTGGACGATGCGGCCGGCGCAGGCGGGCGAGCGGCGCAGGTCGTCGAGGGCGGCGGCGACGGGATCGGCGGCGGGTGCTGGGACGAGGGCTGCCATGGGTGCCGGATAGCGTAGCGAACACACGTTCGATGCGCAACGGGCGCCGCCCGAAGAGGCACACTGTCGGGATGATCGAAGCCACCGCTCCGCGGGCCACGTCGCTGGCCAATGGCGTCACCCTGCTCAACGCGCCCATGCCCAGCCGCAACGTCGGCGTGATGCTGATCGTCCGCGCCGGCTCGCGCGACGAGACGCCGCAGACTGCGGGGCTGGCCCACTTCCTGGAGCACCTCTTCTTCAAGGGCACCACCCGCCGCCCCACCGCCATGGAGATCTCGCGCGAGGTCGACAGCCTGGGCGCGGTGACCAACGCCTACACCGACACCGAGGAGGTCGCCTACTACGCCGAGGGCCAGGCCGCCTCGCTCGACCAGCTCGCCGACATCGTCACCGACATGCTCAGCCATCCCCTCTTCGAGCCCGAGGAGGTGGAGCGCGAACGCAACGTGGTGCTGCAGGAGCTGGCCGCGCGCCTGCTTCGCCCGCAGGGCTGGATCGGCGACCGCATCCTCTCGGTGGCCTTCGGCGGCGAGCAGCCCATGTCATGGTCGGCGGCCGGTTATCCGTCGGTGGTGCAGCAGGTGCAGCGCGACGCCATCGTCGAATACCACCGCTCCTTCTACGCGCCTGAGTCGATGGCGCTCGTCGTCGCGGGCGGCGCGACGCTGAGCGAGTCGCGCGCCGCCGAGCTGCTGCGCGACGTGCCGCGCGCCGCGCCGCGCCCGCGCGTGCCGGCGCGCTGGGGGCAGGGCGATCGCTACGTCGCCAACGTGCGTCCGATGAGCGCCGACGAGGAGGCGCAGGTCGATCTGCTGCTCGCCTACCCGGGTTTGTCCGCACACGACGACGACCGCACCGCGCTGTCGGTGATGACTCACGTGCTGGGTGTGGGCATGTCGTCGCGCCTGTTCCACACCGTGCGCGAACGCGAAGGCCTCGCCTACCGCATCGGCGCGGGCCACGAACCCTTCGACGACACCGGGTTGTTCAGCATCTCGACCGCAACTCGCCCGGACGACGCACCACGCGCGGTGCAGCTCTGCGCACGTGAGCTGCGCCGCATGGCCGAGGAACCCGTCCCCGCCGACGAGCTGCAGGCCGCCAAGGCCTCGATGGTCGGCCGCCTGTTGCGCGGCACCGAGACCGCGGGCGCCGCCTCGCACTGGTACGCCGCACGCTGGCGTGCCGGCCTCTCGATGGAGACGCCCGACGAACGCGCCCGCGCCATCGAAGCCATCACCGTCGACGACGTGCAGCGCGTCGCCCGGCGCGTCGTCGACCACGTGGATGACGTGCGTCTCGCCTTCGTGGGGCCGCGGGACCAGGGCGAGGAACTGCTCGCTGCCGCCGCCGCCTGACAACCTCCCCCGTCGCGGTGTGCACGGCAATTCCGAGCGTCGGTCCGCGACGCGCGATCAAACAGGAGCAGCCGGGCTGGAGCAGGTGCGTGCGGACCACGCGAGGGACGCTCCAACGTACCGTGTCACCGAACGAACCTGCCCTGATCATCGAACTAACCTTCTCGTTGACGTCCCCACTCTTACCATTGCGTGACCGTAGGGCTCCCGGGTCATCGAAACCAGGGGATCGCGGGAGAGGAACTGCGCCATGCGTCAGTCGCCATGCGTCACTATTCCTGGAATCCCTCCGACCAATCATCGCGATCGATCTCGCACTCGTCGACCAGGAAACCGTCGGGATAGTCTCTAAATCCGGGCTTCGTGCGCGCGCGTTCGATTCGTGCGGTGGCGCGTTCACGCGAAGAGTAGACGCCAAGCAACTTGTCGTCGGTCTCGTCAGCGTCCTCGGCCAAAGGTCTGCTGTGCCATACCAGGTAGACGCTGATCTTGCCTGGATCACGCGTGGACATGATTACTCAGAAGAAATTCCGGCTGAACCACTTCTTGATCCGACTGAACTCCGAGTTGGGACCCGTCCTGTAGCCACCTTGGGGATACTGGTCGTCCATGACGCGCTTAGCCGCATCGGCCGGACCCTCTCCTGGTTCTGGCGGTGCCCCCTTATCAAACCAACTCGGAGTGTCCGATGAACGCTCTTTGCCCGTGCGACGCGCATAGAGGACATTGTCACATAGGATACCGGCGCCAAGGCCGCCGATCGCCACTGCTCCTGCAGCCACGGCTTCACCGCTGATAACGGTACCGGCAACGACCCCGCCGCCGGCGACGGCTACCGTTCCTCCGCCAGCGGCCCCCCCGATGGCGCCGACCGCTATGCCACCAGTCGCGATCGTCGCCCCCACAGCGGCGCTCACTGCAACTGCCTTCGCACCTGTGGACGTACTGAGTGTCGTATGGCAGCCGCCGTTGTCGTTGTCCCCGCCGAACGGATTTCGGGCGCACCATCCGTCCCAGAACCACAGGCCGGTCGGATCAGTCTCGTCAAGAGGATCATCGGCGGCATAGCCGTACGGTTCGCCGGTCACCGCGGCGAGGGGGTCGTGGGAGAGGAACTGTGCCGTGGTCGGGTCGTAGTAGCGTGCCCGCAGGTAGTACAGACCCGACTCGGCGTCGCGGTATTGGCCAGCGTAGAGGAACGCGTTGGTGGCGGTCCCCGTCGATGCGGTCACGTTCCCGTACGGGTCGAAGGTGTACGTTGCGGCGGAGGCGCCGGAGGCGGTGGTCAGGACGCGAGTGCTGCCGAGGGCATCGTGGTGGTAGTAGAGGGGCGTCGAGCCGGTGATCTGCTCCAGGGGCAGGCCGCCGGGGCCGTAGATGTAGTTGGCCGTGCCGTCCTGCAGCAGCAGGGGCAGGGAGTCGGAGGCGTTCCAGACGTAGTGCGCCGTGGTGCTGCCGGTCGTCTTGCTCATGCGCAGGCCGTCGCCGTTGTAGGCGTAGGTGGCCGCTGAACCGAAGGCGGTCAAGCGGTTGGCCTGGTCGTACGTGAGGTTCGTCGCGCTCCCGACCGGTGGAGTCACCTGGGTACGGTTGCCGCGGGCGTCGTAGGTGTACGTGGTCGCGCCGGACGGAGCGGTGGCGCAGGTCCCTGCCGCTGAAGCCGTCCAGCAGAGCTCGCCCGCGGCGTTGAACCGCTGCTGCGTGGACCCGAGCTGTGTCAGGTTGTCTGCGGCGTCGTAGGTGAAGGCCTGGGAGGCCGGCGGGGCGGTGGTGCAGGCGGTGGCCTTGGAGACGCCCGCGTAGCACACCTGGTTGAGCGCGGTGTAGCGGTAGGCGCTCTGCGCGGTTGTGGCCGAGGTGTCGGCGGTGACCTGGCCGTTGGCGTCGCGGTTGTAGACCGCCGCGAACAGGGTGCCGCCGCCCCCTGCATCGCTGATGCCCGTCAGGCGGTCGGCGTTGTCGAAGGTGAAGCTGTCCGCGGATGCCGTGGTGGGCAGCGTCTCCGAGGTCAGGTCGGAATCGGGGTCGTAGCCGAAGGTCGTCGTGTTCCCCAGCCAGTCCTTGACCGAGGTCATCCGTCCGGCGTCGTCGACGCCCTGGGTGACGCTGAGGTTGCCCGGATAGGTGATGGTGGCCTGCAGGCCGCGCAGGTTGTAACTGAACTGGACGGTGGAACCGCCGCCGTTGGTGGACGCGGTCATGCGGTGCAGGCTGTCCCAGGTCCACGAGCTGGTGCCCGTGCCGTCGGTCATGGCGGTGCGCTGGCCGTCGGCGTCATAGGTCAGGCCGGTGACATTGGGCGTGGTGCCGTCGCTGTAGGTGATGGAGGCCAGCTGGCTGGCAGCGTCATAGGCGTAGGTGGTGCAGCCCACCTTCGGTGTCGTCGTGCAACTCTCGCCTGGGTCGGTCTTGGTGAGCACGTTGCCGAGCGCGTCGCTCGTGTACGTGGTGACGTTGTTGAGGGGATCGGTCGTGGAGCTCAGGTGCGCGAGCGGGTCGTAGGCGTAGCTCGTCGTGTTGCCAGCGCCGTTGACCTGGTCCTGGACCGTGCCGTCGAGGTAGTAGTCGGTATGCAGCGTGGTGCCGTCGGCACGCGTCACGTCGGTCTGCTGGTTGGCCGCGTCGAAGGTGTACTGGGTGACGTTGGCATCAGGGTCGGTGACCCCGGTGAGGTTGCGGTCGGCGTCGTAACTCCTGGTGGTCTTGTCGCCGAGCGGGTCGGTGATCACCCGCACGTCGCCGAACTCGTCCGTGGCGCCGGTACTGGGGTCGGCATATGAGTACGTGGTGGTGAACTGCGACGGGGTGCCCCCGGTGGCGTTGCCGCGCGGGCTCACCGCCGTCAGCAGCCAGCCCACGCTGTTGTAGGTCATCGTGGTCTGGTCGCCCACGGGATCGGTGCTGCCGGCCACGTCGCCGTTGGCGTCGTAGCTCATGTGCGCGACCTTGCCGTCCGGGTCGGTCACCGCGGTGGCGTCGCCCGGGTGGGTAGTGTCGCCATACGTGTACGTCGTGACCTGGTTGACCGCCGGGCTCGAACCCACCAGCGGCGTTGAGATAGTGAGCAGGTTCCCCTGCGCGTCGTAAGTCCGCGTGCTGGTGACGCCCTTGGGGTCGGTCGTCGTCAGCAGGTCGTTGAGCGAGTCGTAGGTGATGGTCGTCGTCCGGCCCAGGGCGTCGGAACTGCTGAGGAGGTTGCCCCGGGTGTCGTACTGGCTGCTTGTCGTGTGCCCGTTGGGGTCGACCACCACCGAGGGGCCCAGGCTGGACGGGTCGTAGCGGAACTGCCAGGTCGCCGCCTGCGGCGTGCCGTACCCCCTAGTCATGGACAGGCGCTCACCGTTGACGTACTGCTCGACGGCGACGTTGCCCTTGGGATCGGTGATGGTGGTGCTGCCGCCCGCCGCGGTCAGCGGCGTCCCCGTGTACGCGAACTGCGTGGTCCGGTGCAGCCCGTCGGTCTGCGAGGTGACCCGGTTCGATGTGTCGTAGACATTGGTGGTGACCACGTGGTTGCGCGGGTCGGTGACGGTGAGCAGCAGGTGGTTGCTGTCGTAGGTGTAGTGGGTGACACCGCCGTTGACGTCGGTGACGTCGGTGAGATTGCCGGCGCCGTCGTTGTAGGCGAAGTGGACCACCCGCCCCATCGGGTCGGTGACGCTGGTGAGCAGACTGCCCGTGTAGGCCAGGGTGAGCGTGCGCGACGCCGGGTCGGTGACCGTGGTGAGCTGGCCGGAGCCGTTGTAGGCCAGGCTGGTCACGTAGCCGTTGAGGTCCTTCTCCTGGGTGAGCTGGCCCCCGGAGTTGAAGGTGAAGGTCTGCCGCGCGCCCTGGGTGAAGGTGAAACTGCCGTCCGCGTTCTTGACCAGCGTCGCCTGCACGCGTGGCGGCGCACTGTAGGTGCTGCCCGAGAGCGTGAAGGTGACCTGACTGCCGTTGGGGCCGGTCACGGTGACCGTGCTGCCGCTCACACTCAGCGACATGGCGTAGTCGTCGGTCCAGCCGAAGCCGAGGGGGCCGTTAGTGGACGCGGCGAGCGCGTTGTAGGAGCGGGTGAACAGGAGAGGGATGCCGCGGCCGGGGACCGCGAGGTCGGTGTAGCCCTCCGAGAAGTTGCCCGTTGCCGTGTCCACCGGCTCGGCCCAGGAGCCGTGCACCGACCGACGCGCGTAGCAGATCCAACAGAAGTTGCCACCGTTGCCGAGGGTCTCGGCGACGGTGGGATTACCGCCCTTCGGTGGTGCGTAATAGCCGGAGGCGATGTAGTGGTTCGCCACTTGGGCGCCGGTGAGCGCATGGTTGTAGAAGGCAACCTCGGCGATGTCGCCCTGGTAGAAGTACCCGGTGATGGGCGGCGGATCGCTGGCGCAGTTGCCGACGATGTGGATGGCGCCGATGGTGGCGCCGCAATTCTGCTGGTTGTATCCGGGGACTCCCGAGGCGGCCGTGCCGACGAGCGCGCCGTCGATGTAGAGATCGGTCGTGGTGCCGTCCGACGTGGTGACGAGGTGGTGCCAGATGCCGTCAGACGTATAGGCATGTCCGTTGTCGGGGCACGACCCGTGGAAACCTCCCGTGGAGTCGAAGATCCCGCCGCAGACCCCGCCGTCCAGGTTCCAACCCCAGGGACGTGAGTTCGCGATGACACCCGTGTTTCCTGCCGTGCCCTCGAACCACGCCTCAACGGACATCGGCCCGGCCGGCATCAGGCTGGCGCCGCTTCCCATGTCGACGTAGCCGCTCGAGCCGTCGAAGGCCATTGCACCGCCGCCCGGGATCGGGCCGCCCTGCCCCAGGGTCACCCCGCCGACGATGGTCCCGGAGTTGCGGTTCTCCTGGTCCGCCGCAGTCGTCCCGCTGGTCTCGTTGAGCCGCCAGTACGACACCGGACTGTCGGCGAGCACCGTTTGCACGTAGGTGTTGCTCGCCGCGACGGGAACGGTCGACCGAGCGCTGGTGATGCTCGCCGGCACCATTCCGAGAAGGACGGCTGCGACTGCCAGCAGAGGAAGTGGACGCCCGGATCCCAACCGCGCGGCCAGCGGTCGAGCGCGCGAGCCGAACCGCGTGCGTGCCGCCATCCCGTAACCCTCCCAGGGCGCGCGAACTGCTGCGCCCTCACTCCCTTTTCTCGGCCGATGCCGTCAAAGGCGTCGGCCGTAGGATCATACGCTGAGACTGCACCGGGATTCACTGACCGAATGGTCAGTCACGTGCAGTGACACCGTCAGGACTCAGACGTCGAGGCGGCCGGTGGTCTTGGCCAGCCGGATGACGTCGCGGACGTCCTGGCGCTCGGGGGCGATCATGGCGATCTTGCGGTAGACGCCGATGGCGCCCTCGTCGTCGCCACGCGAGCGCATCAGGTCGGCGATGCGCTCCAGGTAGCCGACGGCCAGGTCGATCTCCTGCTCGTTGAGGCAGACGTCGCTGAGGCGCCAGAGCGGGGTCTCGTAGAGGGGATCGGCGCGCCAGGCGGCCAGGTAGCAGTTGGTGGCGGAGCGGGACTGGCCCAGGGCGCGGCAGCGGTCGCCGGCGTCGAGGGCGAGGTCGGCGATCTCGCGGCCGCCCAGCTCCTGGGCGAGGCGCTGCAGCAGGGCGGCGGCCTCGGCGCCGCGCTTGCGGCGGAGGTGCTCGTCGAGCTGGCGGCGGGCGGTGCCCAGGTCGGGCAGGGTGTCCTCGCCGCGGCGCTTCTTGCGGCCGTGGTGATGGCCCTCCTCGGGCACGGCGGCGGCTTCGAAGGCGGCGCGGGCGGCCTCCTCGCGGCGCTTCTGGGCCATGCGCTCGGCGAGGAGCTGGGCCCGCGGCGACTGGCGGACGCGCCAGGCGCCGGCGTCGTCCTGCTCGCCGTACGCCTCGGCCGCGGTCGGGGCGGGAGCGGGGGCGGCGGGCGGTGCGGCCGGGGCGCTGCTCACCCGCGGCGGCACGTTGACCGGCGGGATGGCGGCGGTGAAGGGATTCTCGGCGGGCGGCGCGGGGAGGGGCTCCTCCTCGGCCTCGGGCAGGTCGAGGACGCCGGGGTCGGTAAGGTGAAAGCCCTCGCGCGGCGCGATGGGGAACGGCGCGGCCGAGGGGGCGATGGGCACCGGCGGCCAGGGCTGGCCACCGCCGACGGGGGCGGAGGTGGGCAGGTCCGGGTACTCGACGGGCTGCTCGGCGGTGGGAGCCACCGGCGCGAAGGGGTCGACGAAGGGCTGGGCGGCGGCGGGAGCCGTGTCCAGCTCGGCGACGGGCTGCGCGGCGCCGGACTCGGCGACGAGCTCGGGCGCCTGGGGCAGCGGGGCGGGCTCCTCGGGCAGCACCACGGGGGCCTGCTCGGCGGCGGCAGCCTCGGCGTCGGCCAGCGGCGAGAACGGCAGGCCCAGCTCCTCCTCGGGCTCGGGCGCCACCTCGGCCGCGACGGCCTCGGGCTCGACGGTAGTGGCCTCTACGTGGTCGTCGGCGGGCCAGGGCAGGGCGGGGACGCCGAAGAGGTCGTCCTCCTCGACCGCGGTGAGCTCGTCGGTGAAGTCGACCGGGGCGACGGCCTCGGGCTCCGCGGGCAGCGCCGCAGCGGGCGCGCTCTCGACGGACTGGGCGACCTCGGCGGCGGGAGCCTCGGCGGCTTCGGCGGCGGGAGCCTCGGCGGCTTCGGCGGCGGGCGTCGTCCAGGCCACGGCGGGCGGCTCGCTGGGCAGGGCCGGCTCGGCGTCGGGGTGCTGGCGCGCGGGCAGCGGAGGCAGGCGGCGGAACTGGCGCGGCACGCGCAGCAGGTCGCGCGGCGGCTTGACCCCGTTCGGCGTGGCGCCGGGCCCGGCCTCGTCCTCGGCAGGCGGCGCGGGCGGCACGTCGACGACGGGCGCCCAGGTGCTGGCCGGCGTGTCCCAGGCGACGGGCGTGCCGCCCTCGGCGGCCCCGGCCACCGGCGCCTCGAACTCGGCTTCGGCGACCGGCTCGACCATCTCGGCCACCGGCTCGTCGCCCCACACCTCGGCATCGGTCTCCGCGACAGCCTCTGCACCGGGCTGCGCGGCCTCCTCGACGGCGGCCTCGGGTTCGAACGCCTCGGCCTGCGCGTCGGGCTCCGCGACCTCCACCTCTTCCACGTGGAGCGCGGCATCGGACGGCGCCTCCCAACCGGTGTCCAGGACTGCACCGGCGGGATCGGGCGCCTGGTCGGACACCGCCGCCTCGGGCGTGGAGGTCCAATCGGCCTCCACGTCCTGCGCGGCACCGTCGAACACCTCGGCCGTGAAGGCCTCGATGTCCCGGTCGTCCTCGGCCGCCGTCGCCGCATCCAGGGCGCTCTCGGGCGCGACGGCCTCGGGTCCCACCTCCGACGCCTGCGGCTCGGCGGTCTCGGTCGGTGCAGCGTCAGTCACGGGGATGACTTCGCGCGACGCGACCCGGTAGACCTCCCGGGCTGGTGCCGGCGTCGACACCTGCTCCCACAGGGGGACCGTGGAAGCTTCGACAGATTCAGCGGGCTCGGCCTCAGCGGCTGCCGGCGCCTCGTCGCCCCCCTGCACGTCGTCGGGCAGGAGCGCCACGGGCACACGGGCCTCGGGCGCGGCCGGAGGCGGCGGGGCCGGGCTGAGGGCGGGCGGCACGGGGACTGCGCCGGTGGGCGCGAGCTCGGCGGGGTTGACGGCGTCGAGGGCGAGCAGGAACTCGTAGATGGCCCGGCGCAGGCGCTTGCTCAGGGTCCTGGCGACGTCGCCGGCGCCCTGCTCCATGGCGTACTGGGAGGCGTCCTCGGCGATGGCCAGCAGGCCGGGCTCACCGAGGGTGCCGCCGGCCTCGAGGTCGGCGAGGCGGGCGTCGAGCAGCGCGGGCAGGTCGGCGAGCTGCGGGGCGACGCTCCCGGCCACCTCGAACCAGGCGCGGCGCAGCAGCGCGGCCTGCGGGGGGTAGGTCTCGGAGGTCACGCCACGAATCCGGGGGGAACATCCATCGCGGGAGCGATTGTCCGATCCCTCCCGGTCCCGCCCGGACGCGGGACGGCCACGAGACTGTGACAGCCCGTGAACCGCCGCCCAGGCGGTTCGCCACGGCTTTGTCCGAGGAGGGCGCAGGAACCACCCCACCGAACGCGTCAAAGACCGTGGGACCGGCTTGGCATGGTCCGGGATTTCGAGAGAGGGAGGCTTTTCAAGATGCGCGCTTCGACAGTGCGCCGCGGGGTCGCGGCGCTCTCGCTCATCGCCGCGGTGACCGCCGGCGCGCCGCTGCAGGCACACGCTTCGGGCGGCAGCGGCTGCACCAGCGGGCAGTGGACGGTCATGTCCGCGCCGGCCCTGGCGTCCGACTCGTACCTCGTCACCTCAGCCGCCTTCTCCGCCACCGACGTGTGGGCGGCGGGCAACGAGTACCAGGACCCCCAGCGCATCGCCGACACGGTCTTCGGCGAGCTGTTCGAGCACTGGGACGGAACGTCGTGGACCACGGTCCCCGGCACGGGCGTCACCGGTGCGGTGATCGAGGCCCTGGCGGGGACGTCGAGCAGCAATCTCTGGGCGGTCGGGTCGATCGAGGGCGAGGCGCCGTTGATCGAGCACTGGAACGGGTCCGCCTGGAAGCAGGTGTCCAGCCCGCTGGTGCCCTCCGGCCAGCTGCTGGGCGCGGTCGCTGTGGGGCCGTCCGATGTCTGGGCGGTGGGCTCGGCACAGTCCGCCCTTCAGAACACCGGCTTCGTCGAGCACTGGAACGGCCGTGAGTGGTCCGTCGTCAAGACGTTCGACCGTCTCGCCCTCTACTCGGCCGCGACGACCGGCGCCGGCGACGTGTGGATCGCGGCCGGGTCGGTGACCGAGCACTGGGACGGCAGCACCTGGACCCAGGCTCCGACCGCGACCACGAGCGGCGGTGACAGCACCTGGGTCACCGGTCTCACCATGGCGGGGACCACCCCCTGGGCGAGCGGATACAGCTACTCACCGCTCACCCCAGCCACCACGGCGCCCGACGCGCAATCCTGGAATGGGACTGCCTGGACGGACGCAGGCGCTGTCGCCTCGGCCTCCGGCAGCGCGCGGCTCGGCCTCATCAGCGCCGCGTCGGCGACCGACATGTGGACGGTCGGAGGCATGCCCTCAGCGCCCATCGCCGCCCATTGGGACGGCACCACGTGGACGAGCATCACGCCGCTGGCGCCGAGTGGCATCGGCGCCGATTCGCTGTATGGCGTCAGCGCTCTTCCCGGCCAGGTGTGGGCCGTCGGCCAGACCTGGGACGACGCCATCCAGCGCGAACAACCGCTCATCGAGACGTACTGCGCCTGAACCTCGGGCGCATGCCAGCGGGCGCCGCGGTTTCAGGGCCGCGGCGCCCGCGCTATCCCTGCAGCTTGGCCGCCACCGCGCCGGCAACCTCTGACGTGCCCACCGCGGTGGGGTCGTCGCGGTTGGGCTTCATGTCGTAGGTGACCGACTTGCCCTCGGCGATGACCTCGGCGAGCGCCTTCTCCAGGCGGTCGGCCGCGTCGCCCTCGCCGATGTGGCGGAGCATGAGCACGCCGCTGAACATCATCGCCATGGGATTCGTCTTGTTGAGGCCCGCGTACTTCGGCGCCGACCCGTGGGTGGCTTCGAAGACGGCGATCTCGTCGCCCATGTTGGCGCCGGGCGCGAGGCCGAGCCCGCCGATGAGTCCCGCGCAGAGGTCGGAGAGGATGTCGCCGTAGAGGTTGGGCATCACCATGACGTCGTACAGCTCGGGCTTCTGCACCAGCTGCATGGCCATGTTGTCGACGATGCGGTCCTCGAACTCCACGTCGGGAAACTCCTGCGCGACCGCCTCGGCGACGCGCAGCCAGAGCCCGTCGGTGTGCTTCATGATGTTGGCCTTGTGCACCGCGGTGACCTTGCGACGCCCGTTGGCCCTGGCCCAGTCGAAGGCGAAGCGGAAGACGCGCTGCGTGCCGAAGATGCTGATCGGCTTGATGCTGATGCCGCTGTCCTTGCGGATGTCCTTGCCGGCCAGGCGGTTGATGGTGTCGATCAGCTCCAGGGTGTCGGCCTCGCCCTCGGCGAACTCGATGCCGGCGTAGAGGTCCTCGGTGTTCTCGCGCACGATGACCAGGTCGATGTCGTCGTAGCGCGAGCGCACGCCGGGATACCACTTGCAAGGGCGCACCAGCGCGTAGAGGTCGAGCTCCTTGCGCAGGGCCACGTTGACGCTGCGGATGCCCTTGCCGATCGGGGTGGTCAGCGGACCCTTGATGGCCACCTTGTTCTTACGGACTGAGTCGAGGACGTGGTCGGGCATGGGCTGCCCGTACTGCTCGACGACGCCGAGGCCCGCGTCGTGCACCTCCCACTCGATGTCGACACCGGTGGCGTCGATGGCCCGGCGCGCGGCATCGCTGACCTCCGGGCCGACTCCGTCGCCGGGGATGAGCGTGATCGTGTGACGGGCCATGGCGGCAAGGGACCTCCGGGATCGGTTCTACGGGCGACGGGGCACGGTACCACCGCAACGTGGCCGCACGCGGCAGACTCCGGCGGCGTGTGGACCGCGGAGCTGGCCGCCTGGTACGAGGTGAACGGGCGCCATGGCCTGCCCTGGCGGCTGACCCGCGACCCCTGGGCGGTGCTGGTCAGCGAGGTGATGCTGCAGCAAACCTCGGTGGGCCGGGTGCTGCCCCGCTGGGAGGCGTTCCTGCGCCGCTGGCCCGCCCCCTCCGCCTGCGCCGCCGCGCCGCTCGACGAGGTGCTGCGCGAGTGGGACGGGCTGGGCTACCCGCGGCGGGCGGTGGCGCTGCATCGCTGCGCCACGGTGGTGGCACGGCACGGCTGGCCGCGCGACGAGGCGGGGCTGCGATCGCTTCCCGGCGTCGGCGCCTACACGGCGCGGGCGCTGCTGGCCTTCGCCTTCGACCACCCCGACGTGCCGCCGCCGCGCGACGTCAACCTCGGCCGCGTGGCCGCCCGCGCGGCGCTCGGGGTGGAGGCGTCGAGCCTGGTCCCGAGGCGGCTCGACGAGGTGCTGGCCGCCTCGCGCCCGCACGAGGTGTCCCCGCGCGAGCACGCCTTCGCGCTCTTCGACCTCGGCGCCACCGTCTGCCTGGCCCGGCGGCCGCGCTGCGAGGAGTGTCCGCTCGCCGCCGGGTGCCGCTCGCGAGCGCGCATGGCCGCAGGTGGAGTCGACGAGCTGCAGACGGTGCCGGCGCGGCAGGCGCGCTACGCGGGCAGCATGCGGCAGCTGCGCGGCGCGGTGCTGCGCGCGCTGCTCTCCGGCGACGCCGCGCCCGCAACCTGGGAGGACCTGCGCGCGCGGGTGCGCGAGGTGCCTGCGGCGGCGCGGCAGGGTGCGGTCGAGGAGGCGGTGGCGGGGCTGCGGCGCGACGGGCTGCTCGGGAGGGACTGGCCGGACCGGTAGCATGGCCCCCGCCATGGCCGTGACCTCGCCGTACCTCGACGCCGCCCGCCGCGAGCTCTGGTCCCGCGACGTCTTCACCTTCATCCCCGACCGCAAGCTGCCGCCGCCGAGCGGCACGCCGCTGCGCACCTCCGGCCCGGGCGCGCCGCGCGTGCTCTTCGCCGGCTTCCCCTCCGACTACAGCCTGGCCTTCCTGCTCGCCCTGCTGCATCTCGACGTCGAGCCCGCCGGCATCATCACCAGTCCCGGCGCACATCCGGCCATCCTTGGCGACAACGCGCTGAGCCAGATCGCCGAGCACCTCGACATCCCCATCCTGCGGCTCTGGCGCGTCAACGACGAGCACGCCCGCAACGACGTGGCCGCCCTGGAGCCCGACGCGGTGGTAATGGCCAGCTTCGACCAGATCATCGGGGCCCGCCTGCTGGCGGTGCCGGCGCACGGCTGGCTCAACATCCACCCCAGCCCCCTCCCCCGCTACCGCGGTTCCGAGCCCATCTACTGGACCATCGCCGACGGCGCCGCCGAGGCGGGCATCACCCTGCACCGCGCGGTGCCGCGCTTCGACGCGGGGCCGATCCTCGTCCAGTGCCTGCTGCCGCTCGCGCCCGACGAGACCGCGGGCACGCTGACCCGGCGCCTCTGCGCGGCCGGCACCGAGGCGCTCGACGAAGCCCTCGGCAAGCTGCTGCGCGACGACCCCGGCGAGGCGCCCGACATGTCTCAGGCCACCTACCGTCCCTCGGTCGGGCATCGCAACCTGCGGTCGGCGGCCTCGGCGGCCGAGGCGGAGCGCATGGTGCGCGCCGGGGTGCCCAACATGCCCGCGTACGTCGACGTCGAGGGGCGTCCCGTCTACGTGCTGGCGGCCCGCCGGGTCGACGACTGCGCCGGCAATCCCGGACTGCGCTGGGAGGACGGCTGCCTGGAGCTGGTGGCCACGCGCGACGCCTGCGGCTGCCACCACGACCAGCCCGACTGCCCCCACCGGGAGACGGGCGAAACGCTCAGCGCCTGATCGAACGCTTCTCGGAGAGCCGTCCCATCAGGTAGCCGCGGCAGGCCCTGCAGTCACCGTGGCGCAGGTGGCGGCGCAGCTGCATGATGTGGCTCGAGCGCGCCCGCCCCTCGGAGGCCAGGTCGGCGACCAGCCGGAACTGCAGGCAGGTCATCAGCAGCTCGGGCAGCTCCCCGTCGCCGAAGACGACGATGGAGAGGGGGCGCAGGGGGGTTTCGCGGCAACGCATCTCTGTCTCAGTGGTGAACGTGCGCTCTCGATCCGAACCTGCGGTCCCTGTACCATCGGCTCATGTCCTCCGGTGAAGCTCCGTACGTGCTCGTCGTCGAGGACGATCAGCTGGTGCGCACGTTCGTGCGCTTCGCCCTGGAGCGCGGCGGCATGCGCGTCATCGAGGCCGAGGACGGCAACAGTGCGCTGCGTGCCGTGGCCGAGCGCCAGGTCGACGCCATGCTCGTCGACGGCCTGCTCCCCGACATGCACGGCGTGGCCCTGGCCGGCCGGCTGCTCGAGGATCCCGGCACCGCCTCCCTGCCCATCTGCTTCCTGAGCGGCGCGGTGCACAGCCACCGCCAGGCCGAGGCCGGGATCGGCTGCCTGACCAAGCCGGTGCGCCCGGCGCACCTCATCGCCCAGGTCCAGCGCCTGCTGGAGTGGCGCGACGGCGGCGGCAGCCCGATCGACGAGCGCCGCCAGGCCCTGCGCCGGCTGGAGAACGGCTTCATGGTGGGGCCCTAGCGCCGTCAGCCCATCGCGACGCGACCGTGGCAGCGGCGCGGTTCGCGTCGAGCGGACGCACTGGCAGCATGGCGAGGTGATCACCCAGTCCTGGGCCGCACAACTGCCCTCCGCCGTCCCCCTCGGTGAGCTGCTCGCCGCCGCGGAGCAGTCGGGCGACGACGCCGCGCTCTGCGTGTTCTCCCCCGCCGACTCGGTGGATCCCGCCGACCGGCGCGGCTACGCCGCCCTGGTCATCGCCTACACCCGCTTCGAGGAGCCCGTGGCCATCCTCGAGGACGGCTCCTGCGTCCTGCTCGTCCGCGAGGGCGGCACCTCGTCCGCCACCGCCTGCGCCCGGCGCATCCTCGGCCAGGCCGCCCGCATGGGACTGGCCAGCCGGCTGCGCGTCGGCGTCGCCGCCATCCTCGACGGCGCCGGCCAGGCGCTGCAGGCGGCCCGCGCCCAGGCGGCCAGCGGCGAGCCCGGCGAGGTGGCCGGAGCGGCCTAAGCGCCGTCCAGGGTCAGCACGGTGCGCAGCTGCTCACCGTGCCGCATGGCTTCGAAGGCGTCGTTGACGCCCTCCAGCGGCAGCGTCTGGGTGACCAGCGAGTCGAGGTCGAGCCGCCCGGCGCGGTAGAGGTCGAGCAGCCAGGGGAAGTCGCGCGGTGGGTAGGCGGAGCCGTAGTAGCAGCCCTTGAGCGTCTTCTCGCTCACCGCGAGGAGCAGCGAGGGCAGGGTGGTCTCGCCGTCCTGCGCGGGCACCCCGACCATGATCGCCCGGCCGCCGCGGCGCGCCATGTCGAAGGCCTGCCGCTGCAGCTCCGGGCGCCCGGCGACCTCGAAGGCGACGTCGACGCCGAGCTTGCCGGTCAGCGCCCGCACCTCGGAGGCGACCTTGGGTCCGGCTTCGATCACGTGCGTGGCCCCGAAGCGCCGCGCGGCCTCGAGCCGGGCGGACACGGGGTCGACGGCGATGATCGGTGAGGCTCCCGCCAGCCGGCAGCCCTGCACCACGCTCAGCCCCACGCCGCCGCAGCCGATCACCGCGACGCTCTCCCCCGCCCGCACCTCCGCGGTGCGCAGTGCCGCGCCGACGCCGGTGGTCACCGCGCAGCCGACCAGCGCCGCGGCGGCGAACGGGATGTCGTCGTCGATCTTGACCACGCTGCCGGCGCGCACCACGGTGCGCTCCGCGAAGGTGGCCGCGTGCAGGCCGTGGTGCACCGGCGTGTCGCCGTCGCGCAGGCGGGTGGTGCCGTCGTCCATGAGGCCGGGGGTGTAGGCGGCGCTGGTGCAGAGCTGCGGCTGCCCGTGCAGGCAGAAGTGGCAGCGGCCGCACATCGGCACCCAGGAGATGACCACGTGGTCGCCCACCGCGACGCCGCGGACTCCGGGGCCGACCGCGTCGACCACCCCCGCGCCCTCGTGGCCGAGCACCACGGGCACGGGCGAGCCGATGCGTCCCTCGACGATGGAGAGATCGGAGTGGCAGACGCCGGCGGCGTGGAGGCGCACCGCCACCTCGCCGGCGCCGGGCTCGTCGAGCTGCAGGTCGACCACCTCGAGTGGCTGGCCGACCGCGCGCATCACCGCGGCGCGCATCTCACAGCCCTGTCATGTGCGCATACCGCGCGGGATGCTCAGCCATGGGACAGCCCATATACGATCGCCAGCACAAGGATTGCGATACACAGGCCCGTCGTCAGGACCAGGGCAGGCAGTCGCCACCGCGGCGGGATGACAGGGATGCCACGCTCGACCGGCTCGCCGAGGCTTCCCTTGACCTCGCGGTGCAACCGCATGCCGTTCCTCCGTCGCCGCCCTGCCGTGTCCGCGAGGCCCCGATTCTAGTCCGCTGCTCGACGGCCACCGCAAGGAGGCGGCCGGCCGCACCGTCACACAGGCGGAACCAAGGAGAACACGGTGGAGCTCCTGCTCGCCACCCTCGTCCTGGGGCTTGTCCAGGGCGCGGTCAACGCTCTCCTCGGCGCCGGCATCGTGGCCGTGTACCGGGGAACGGGCGTGATCAACTTCGCCCACGGGGCGATGGCCATGGTCTGCACCTACGTCTTCGCCACGCTCGTCGACCATCACGCGCCGTCGCTGCACGGCATCCCGCTGGCCGCCGTCCTCGCGGTGCTGGTGGGCATCGCGCTGGGCGTGCTCGTCGACGTGCTGGTGATGCGTCCGCTGGCCCGGCAGTCGGCGCTGGTGCGCATCATCGCCAGCCTCGGCGTCCTCTACGTGCTGCAGAGCTTCGCGCTCATGGTCTGGGGCGGCGCCACGCGCAGCGTGCCGCAGCTCTTCCCGCTCGGCTCCCATCCTCTCGGCCCCCTCGACCTCAGCAACAACGAGATCGGCATCCTCGTCGTCGCCGTGCTGCTGGCCGCGCTGATCACCCTCTTCTACTACCGCACGCGCTTCGGCACGGCCATCCGCGCGGTGTCGAACAGCCGCGACGCGGCGACGCTCTCGGGCATCCGGGTGAAGTGGGTGACGGCCGCGTCGTGGGCGCTGGGCGGCGCGACGGGCGCGGTGGCCGGGATGCTGGTGGCGCCGTCGCTGGGACTCAACTCGTACATCCTCACCCTGCTGGTCATCCAGGCCTTCGCCGCGGCGCTGACGGGACGTCTGGAGAACATGGCGCTGGCGCTGGCCGGCGGCCTGGGACTCGGCGTGGCCACCGCGGTGGTGGGCACCTACATGCAGCAGTGGCTGGCCTCGCATCCGCTGTCGTGGGTGAACATCGGCAACGTCGGTGACGGCGTCTCCTTCATCTGGATCGTGGCGCTGCTGCTGGCCTGGCGGCGGCCGGTGGCAACACAGCAGCAACAGCAGGGCGCGGCGGCGCAGGGCTTCCAGCTGTGATCGGTGACATCCGACCGCTCGACGCCGACGACCGCTACGCGCCGCGCGACGGCGTCGACCGCGCGGTGCGCGCGGCGCTCATCGCACTCTTCGTGCTCCTCGCCGTTGTGGTGCCGCCGATGCTGAGCGCCTCCAACCTCTACCTGGTTTCCGCGGGCATCGCCTACTCGGTGGCGGTGCTCAGCCTGGTGGTGCTGGTCGGACTGGTCGGTCAGTTCAGCCTGGCCCAGGCGGCCTTCATGGGTGTCGGCGCCCTGAGCGCGGGACATCTCGTCTCCGGCGCGCACGTGCCCTTCCTGCTCGCCGTGCCGCTGGGCGGATTGCTGGCCGTGCCGGTGGGCATGCTCGCCGCGCTGCCCGCGCTGCGCGTCACCGGCGTCTACCTCGCCGTGGCCACGCTCGGCTTCGGCCAGGCGCTCGACACGCTGTTCTTCCACACCGCGGTCAACGGCGGCAGCGCCGGCGGTGGCGTGCCCCTCCCCCGCCCCGCCGCCCTGTCCGGCTCGGTGCGCTACTACTGGTTCGAGCTGCTGGTCATGCTGGCGCTGATCGCCTTCGTCTGCATGTTCCGCAGCCGCCGCGCCGGCCGCAACCTGGCCGCGGTGCGCGAGTCCGAGGCGGCCGCTCAGTCGGTGGGCATCAGCGTGGTTTGGGCCAAGGTCGGCGCTTTCGCTCTGAGCGCGTTCATCGCGGGCGTGGCCGGCGTGCTCTACGCGGGACTGGGCGAGGTGGCCGCGGGCGCCAGCTACAGCTCCTTCGACTCCATCTCGCTGCTCGCCGTCGGCGTCATCGGTGGCCTGGGCAGCGCCGCGGGCGCGGTGATCGCCGGACTGCTCAAGACCATGGGGCCGGTTCTCGTCGCCCACATCCCCGGCGTGTCGAGCGCCGGCGACCTGGCCGGCCTGCTCTTCGGCGCCGGGCTGATCGTGCAGATGATCACCGCGCCGCTGGGCATCGCCTCCAAGCTGCTCGACCTGGAGCGCGGCATCGCGCGGCGCGTGCGGGGTGAGGTCCTCGCCCGGCAGCAGCGCGCCGCGGAAACCGCGGAGGCGGCGGGCTAGACGATGGCGCTGCTCGAAGTGCACGGGTTGAGCGTCCGCTTCCGCGGGCTGGTCGCCCTCGACGACGTCTCGCTGAGCGTCTCGCGCGGCGAGGTGGTCGGGCTGATCGGGCCCAACGGCGCGGGCAAGACCACCCTGTTCAACGCGGTCACCGGCCTGCAGCGCGCCGACTCGGGCCGCATCCTCTTCGAGGAGCAGGACGTGACAGCCGTGTCCGCCGACCGCCGCGCGCGCGCCGGCATCGGCCGCACCTTCCAGACGCCGCAGCTCATCAACGGGCTGAGCGCCTACGACAACATCCTGCTCGGCTGCCAGGCGCGCATGGGCAACGGGCTCTTCGCCGACGGCCTGCGCCTGCCCGCCAGCTACCGCAACGAGGTGCTGGCCCGGCGCGAGGTCGACGAGGTGGTCGACTTCCTCGGCCTCGGCGACCGGGTGCACCGTGGCGTCGGTGCGCTGCCGCTCGGCGTGCGCCGGCTGGTGGAGATCGCCCGCGCGCTCTCGCTGCGTCCCAAGCTGCTGCTGCTCGACGAGGCGGCGTCCGGCATCGGCAGTGACGAGTCGGGGCGGCTGCACGAGCTGTTCAGCCGCATCCGCCGCGCCTTCGACCTCAGCATGCTGGTGGTCGAGCACGACGTCGACTTCGTGCTCGGGCTCTGCGACTACGTCTACGTGCTCGACTTCGGTCGCATGATCGCGCGCGGCACGCCCGACGTGGTGCGCCGCGATGCTGGAGTGGTGGCCGCGTATCTTGGAGAACCCCGTGCTGCTGCGAGTTGAGCGACTGCGTGTGCAGTACGGCCAGATCGCCGCGGTGAACGACGTCTCCATGGAGGTCGACGCCGGCGAGATCGTCGCACTGCTCGGCCCCAACGGCGCGGGCAAGACCACGCTGCTCAAGACCATCGCCGGCCTGCTCCGTCCCGCCTCGGGCGAGGTGAGCCTCGACGGCCGCGACATCACCCGCATCCGCGGCGACCTGGTCGCCCGGCGCGGCATCTCGCTGGTGCCGGAGGGCCGCGGCATCTTCCCCGCTCTGTCGGTGGAGGACAACCTGCGCATCGGCGGCTACTGGGCGGGTGACGACTACCGCACCCGCTTCGACGGCGTCGTCGAGTATTTCCCCATCCTGGCCCAAAGACGGCGGCAGCAGGCGGGCTCGCTGAGCGGCGGTGAGCAGCAGCAGCTGGCCATCGCCCGCGCGCTGATGGCGCAGCCGCGCCTGCTCATGCTCGACGAGATGTCGCTCGGCCTCGCGCCGCGCGTGGTCGGCGAGCTCTTCGAGATCCTGCGCCGCATCAACCGCGACGGCACGGCAGTGCTCATCGTCGAGCAGCACGTGCCCCAGGCGCTCGCCCTGGCGCCCCGCGTCTACGTGCTGCAGCGCGGGCGCATCGTGCTGAGTGGCAGCAGCGACCAGGTCGGCGCCGACGCGGGACGCCTCTCGGCCGCGTACCTCGGCAACGGCGACGGCGGCGACGCCGCCGCGACGGCGGTGCGCGACGACGCGCGGCTCGACACGGTCGAGCTGGAGTCGCTGGTGGTGCCCATCACCCTGCGCGACCGCCGCGCCCTGCAGGTGCTCGCCGATCGTGCCGGCCAGCCGGTGGGCGCACTGGTGGGACGGCTGATCGCGGAGCACACCGCGGGCCACCGCGACGGCGAGCCGGCCGAGGCGAGCGCATGACCATGACGCGCCTCACCGCAATACTGTGCAGCCGCCGCACCCGCCGCCTGCTCGCCGTCGCGGCGCTGGCCACCGCCGTCACCCCCGCGGCATTGCTCGCCGCCGCGGGCGGCGCCTCGGCCGGCTCGACCATCGACGTCTACGCCGTCAAGGGCGGCGCCGCCGGCCTGCGCGTCACCGTGCAGACCGGCTACTCCTTCGTCGTCGAGCCCGACGTGATGATCCCGCGCGCCACCGCGGCCATCGAGGCCGACCACGTCGACGCGCTGGCCAGTCCCGCCGACCCCGGCGACAGCGTCGACACCCTGCCCGGCGTCGGCTTTCCCACCGCGGAACAGGACATCGAGAACGGCGCCGCCACACCCAATCCGCTGCCGTCGCCCTTCCCCGGCAGCGGCAGCCCGCCGCCGCAGCAGTTCACCGACGCGGTGGACAGCGTGGTGTCGACCTTCGCCGCCACCTTCAACCCCACGCTGACCGTGCCCTACGAGCGCGCCGAAGCCGGTTATCCCAACGCCGACAACGCGCCGCAGCGCTCGGTGTACCCGCCAGCGGGTCCCGGCAACGTGCCGCCGCAGGCGCCGGAGCTGCCCGACTTCCCCGACGTCTTCGGCCTGATCAGCGCGCACAACTCGCTGGGCACGGCGACCGCGGCACCGGGCAGCGGCGTCGCCGACAGCGGCGTGGGCAGCGCGGTGTCCATCCCCGCGCTGGGGCTGAGCATCGGGCGCATCAGCACGCACGTCGAGATGCACGGCGGCAACGGCGGCACGGCGACCAGCAGGGTGACCACCACCCTGCACAACGTGGACTTCGCGCCACCGCCGCCACCCTCGCAGCCGGGGGTGCCGCTGCCCGCGCCGCCGCAGAGCGGGGCGGTGCTGCACATCGGCACACTCGTGCTCACCGCCACCACCATGCGCGCGCCGGGCGCTGCGCACGCGACGTCGCGCACAAGCCTGGAGGCGACCGGCGTCAGCATCGCCGGGCAGTCGGCGCGGCTCGACGAGCACGGCTTCAGCGTCAACGGCACGCCGCAGCAGTCGCTCGACAGCGCGGTGCAGCAGCTCATCTCGGCGCTCAACAGCCCGAGCTGCCAGCCGCTGGCGCCGCTGAGCCTGCCGGGGTTGGGCAGCCTCACCTCGCAGCCGCAGATGCAGATCGGCACGCCCCAGCTGCAGGACACGCTGAGCCACAACGGCAACGAGGACTCGGTGGCCATGGACGGCCCCACTCTGTGCCTCGCCACCACCGCGCCCATCCCGGGCAGCGGCGGCGTGGCGGCGACGCCGACCGTCTACCGCATCACCCTGGGCAGCGTGGCCAGCAGCGCCTACGGCGTCTCGCTGCCAGGCGAGCGCGCTGAACCTCCAGTTCCCGCCAACCCTGTCGACAACGTCCGGCGGCGCTCCCGGCTCGGTGACCAGCACCACCGTCGACAACGCGGGCAGCGGCTCGAGCGGCACCGCTCAGGGCGGCGCGCCGTCCGGCCTGCGCGGCCTGCGCGGCCTGCTGGCCAGGCTGACCGGCGGCATCCTCAGCCCGCAGGTGGTGGTCACCGTGGCCACCCTGGCGGAGATCGCCCTGCTGGCCACGCTCTGGCTCAGCTACCGGCTGGCCACCGCGCCACCGCCGGGCGACGCCACGCCGGCCTCCCGCCTGGACCTGGTGTGAGCGCGCCATGACCAGCTTCGGCCGCGACAAGCTGTTCACCCTCATGCTCATGGTCACCGTGCTGCTCACCCTGCTCTTCGCGGGGCTGGTGGCCGCCGACCTGGAGAACGCGCACAAGACGGTGACCACCGCGCTGACCGGCCCCGGAGGCGGCGCGGTGGGCGGCGCCGGCGCGGGGCCGACCGGCGGACCCACCGCCGCGCCGGGCGCGCAGGGTTCGTCGGTGACGCACAGCAGCCAGCAGCCCGGTGCCGCCGGCGGGCCGGCGGTGCACGGCAGCGCGGGCGCGGTGCCCAACCTGGGCGTGCAGGGCGGCGTCATCCGCATCGGCGACATCACCACCCAGACCGGGCCGGGCCGCTCCATCGAGATGGCCCACGCCGAGACGGCCTGGGCCAACTGGGTCGACGCGCACGGCGGCATCGACGGCTACAAGATCTCCCTCGACCTGCGTGACGACCAGGGCAACCCCGACACCGGCGCCTCCTACTACCACGACTTCGCCGGCGGTGCCAGCGCGGTCTTCGCCATGGTCGGCGAGTGCGCGCCGGTGACCGACGAGCAGATGACCAAGTTCATCGACGCCAACCACCTGGTCATGGTCGGCGAGTGCCAGGAGCCGCCCGACGCCTACACCAGCCCCTACATCTGGCTGGCCGGTCCCACCCCGTTCCAGAACGGCCAGCTCGGCGCCAAGCTGATGGTGGCGCTGCAGCACTGGCCGACCAGCGGCAACAGGGTGGCCCTGGTCTGCCTCAACGACCCCAGCACCCAGAAGGTCTGCGACGGGGCTGCCGCGTACTACGGGCAGAACGCGCTCTGGAACAAGGGCCCGCAGGAAGAGGCCATCACCGACAACAACTACCAGTCGCTGATCCTGCAGTGGTGCAGCATGGGCGTCACCGACGTGCACCTGGTGCTCGAACCCGGCAGCACCCAGCGCTACCTCTACGCCGCGGAGAACCAGAGCTGCAACGGCCAGCCCTGGAACCCGCCCACCTTCGAGAACCTGGTCATCGACGACGGCATCGCCCACTATCCCAACGCCGCCGGGATGATGATCGGCACCCCCTTCACCCCGCTCGACCAGACCGGCACGCCGGGCATGCAGCGTCTGATCAGCACCGTGCAGACCTACTACCCCGACGAGAAGATCGACCTCTACTCGCAGGTGAGCTGGTCGTACTGCCTGATCTTCGAGCACGCCCTGCAGCTGATGGGCGGCAACGTCACCAAGCAGAACCTGATCGACACCCTCAACGCCATCCACAACTGGGACACGGGCATGGGCCCGACGGTGAGCTACTCACCCACCCAGCACGACGGCGACGTCGAGAACTCGCTGATGAAGCTCAAGGATCCCGGTGACAGCTGGCAGCTGGTCACCGTGCACGGCCCCATCACCCTGAGCTAGGCACCGGCGGGGCCGACCAGCCGCGCCCACGCCTCGGGCGCCATGTTGCGGCCACTGACGACACAAACGGTGCCCTCGCCGAGCCCGAGGCGCAGCGCCCCCGCCACCGCCAGCGCGCCGGTCGGCTCCGCGTAGACGCCCGCCCGCGCCAGGGCCAGCATGGCGCGCACCACCTCGTCGTCGCCGACCGCGATCACGTCGTCGACCAGCGCCTGCACGATGGGGAAGGTCAGCTCTCCCGGTGACTGCACGCGCGCGCCGTCGCAGATGGTCTGCGGGATCGGGATCTCCACCCTCTCCCCCGCCGCGCGCGAACGCACCGTGTCGTCGCCCGCCGCGGGCTCGACGCCGATCACACGCACCGCGGCGCCGAGCGCACCGCGCATCGCGGTGGCCACGCCGGCCAGCATCCCGCCACCGCCGAGGGGAGTCACCACGCAGCGCACCGAGGGCAGCTCGGCGGCGATCTCCAGGCCCATGGTGCCCTGCCCGGCGATCACCAGGGGATGGTCGTAGGCGGGCACCAGGGTGAATCCCTCCGCCTCCGCCACCTCGCGGGCCACGCGGTTGCGCGCCGCGGTGCCCGGCGGCGATTCGACCAGGCGGGCGCTCAGCGCCTCCATGGCGGCGCGCTTGTACGCGGTCGCGTCGGGCGTGGTCACCACCACGCAGGACACGCCGCGCCGCGCGGCGGCGAGGGCGAGGGCCCGCCCGTGGTTGCCCGACGAGCCCGTCACCACGCCGGACGGGCGCAGCGCCTCGACGGCGTTGCTCGCGCCGCGCAGCTTGAACGAGCCGGTCTCCTGCAGGCTCTCGCACTTGAGCAGCAGCGGCGTGCCGTCGAGGGGCAGCAGCGGCGTCCGCCGCACCAGACCCGCGATGCGTGCCGCGGCCGCCTCGACGTCGGCGGGGCCGACGGCGAGGGCCCCGGTCGCCGCGCCGCGACCGGTCGCCGTCAGGTCTGCTCCTGGGCCTGCGGGGCGGGGGTGGGGGTGCCGGCCCGGGCGGCCAGCTTCTTGGCCTGCTTGGCCTTGGAGGCCGCGCTCTGCTTCTTGACCTGCTTCTTGGGTGCGCCGCGATGCTTCTCGCCAGCCATCATTCGTCCTCGCGCGTCTGGAACGCGTGCCCGGCGGTGACGCGGGTGCCGCCGGTCCCTCCATGGTGCCAGCAGACGGGCCCCTCTGTGCACCCCCGCTGGCGGGCGTCAGCCGCCGCGGTCAGGCGTGGGCGGCGCCGCCGGGGGCGGAGCCGCGGCGCGACACCGCGTCGATGGTGACCGCGGCGAGCAGCACCAGGCCGGTGGCGATGAGCTGCGGCTTGATGTCGAGGCCGAGCAGGTACATGCCGTTGTAGATGCCGCCGATGACCAGGCCGCCGAGCACCCCGTGCATCACCTTGCCGCGCCCGCCGAAGAGGCTGGTGCCGCCGATGACGGCGGCGGCGACGGCGAAGAGGACGAGCTGGCCGCCGTTGATGTTGTTGGAGGCGCCGTCGAGGTAGGAGACGTAGAGCAGCCCGGCGATGGCCGCGGTCACCGAGCAGAGGATGAAGGCCAGGGTGCGCACCCGGATCAGGCTGATGCCGGCGCGCCGGGCCGCCTCGGGGTTGCCGCCGATGGCGTAGACGGCCCGCCCGTAGCGGGTGCGCTGCAGCAGCAGGCCCCAGGCGGCGACGATCACCAGCACGATGCCGATCACCCAGGGCACCCCGGACAGGGTGCCGATGGCCGCCCGGTTGACGTCACAGATGGCCACAACGGCGACGCCGACGAGGGCCATCATGCCGATCTTCAACAGGGTGAGGCTGGGCGGCGGTGCCACCAGGCCGCTGCGCCTGCGCCTCGAGTCGCGCATCCAGAGCGAGACGCCCAGGCCGGCCACGATGGCGCCCATCACGACCCAGCTCAGCCCGGGATCGATCGTCCCCCACATCAGCTCGTGCAGCGTCTTCTGGCCGTCCGCCGGGCCGATCAGGCTGGGATACCCGGAGAAGGGTCCGAGCAGCAGCAAGTAGAGCATCAGCCCGTTGAGGATGAGGTAGGTGCCCAGGGTGACCACGAAGGAGGGCAGCCGCAGCAGCGTGATCAGCCCGCCGTTGAAGGCGCCCACCAGGATTCCCATGGTGATGGCCAGCAGCACGGCGACCCACCAGGGCAGGCCGATGGTGGCCGGCTGCACCGCCTGCACGGCGATGACGCCGGCGATGCCGGCCATGAAGCCGGCGGAGAGGTCGATCTCGCCGAGCAGCAGGACGAAGATCTCCGCCATGCCCAGCACCATGAAGATGGCGCTCTGCTGGAAGAGGTTGACCAGGTTCCCCGCCGAGAGGAAGACGTGGTTGGGGCTGATCGCCTGGAAGACCACGGTGATGACCACCAGGCCGACCAGGACCGGCAGCACGCCGCTCTCGCCGCTGCGCAGCCGCACCAGCCAGGCGCGCATGTACTCGCCGAGCGTCTGCGCCAGGATCTCCGGTGGAACCTCCAGCGCGGCGGCGCCGGCGGCGCTGGTCAGGTCGAGCTGCAGCTCGCGCTCGTCGACCTCGGGCGGCGGGGTGGCGACGATGGGGTCCTGCTCGAGACGGGACATGGTCAGACGGAGCCTCCAGCCACGCCCGGCGTCGCCGCTGCCGCGCCGCTCTGCCCGGTGGTCATGTACTCGACGACGCTCTGGCGATCGAAGCCGGCCGCGTCGCCCTGGACCGCCATGCGCCCGAGGTAGAGCACGGCGATGCGGTCGGCGATGGCGAAGACGTCGTTGAGGTTGTGGGAGATGACGATGACGGCCAGCCCGCGGTCGCGCAGGCGCCGGATCAGGTCGAGCACCATGCGGGTCTGCACCACGCCGAGCGCCGCGGTGGGCTCGTCGAGGATGACCAGCTTGGAGTGCCACATCACCGCCTTGGCCACCGCCACCGACTGGCGCTGGCCGCCGGAGAGCGAGCCCACCGGCTGGCGGATGGAGCGCACCGTGGTGACCCGCAGGTTGCTCAGCACCTCGCCGGCCAGCCGCTCCATGCGGTCCTCGTCGAGCAGGCCGCGGCGCAGGCGCTCGCGGCCCAGGAACATGTTCTGCACGATGTCCAGGTTGTCGGCCAGGGCGAGGTCCTGGTAGACGGTCTCGATGCCCAGCCGCGACGCGTCGCGCGCGTTGTGGATGTGCACCGGGTGGCCTTCCCAAAAGACCTCGCCGTGGTCGGGCTGGTGGATGCCGGCGATGCAGCGGACCAGCACCGACTTGCCGGCGCCGTTGTCGCCGCACAGCGCGGTCACCTGGCCGGCCGGCACGTCGAGGTCGACGGCGCTGAGGGCCTGGACGGCGCCGAAGTGCTTGTCGATGCCGCGCAGCCTGAGCAGCGGCTCGCCCGTCGTGTCAGTCGGCATGTCGTCTCGCTACCGGGAGCTGATGGGGATGGCGCCGCCGCGCCTGATGCGCGGCGGCGTCGTTGTTGCTGCTGCGATTGTCCGCCTGGTTACGGCGTGATGTTGGCTGCGGAGCAGGCGGCCGCCCCGGCCGCGGTGCACAGCGCGGACGCGGAGACGAAGTTGTCCTTGATGACCGTCGACGCCATGTTGGCGGCGGTGACCCACATCGGGGTCAGCAGCGACGCGGGCTGCTCACTGCCGCTGACGCCGCTCGGGGGCTTGGTGGTGCCGTTGAGCAGCGTGGAGGGCGGTGTCAACCCGGCGCGGAGGATGGTCGCCAGGGCGACGGCATCCTGGGCCTCCAGGTACACGGCCTTGTAGACCGAGCCGCACTGGTAGCCCTGCAGGATGTTGATCATGCCCTGCAGGGTGGCGTCCTGGCCGGTGGTGGGGATCTTCTTGGCGCCCACGCCCTTGTTCTTGAGCACCGTGATCACCGCATTGCCGAGGCCGTCGTTGGCCTCGATGGTGGCGTTGATCTCGGGATGGGCGGTGAACTGCTGCTGGAAGATGGTGCCGCCGGTGGCGTTGACCCAGCCCGGCGTGATCTGGTCGCCGACCAGCTTCATGCCCTTGGAGTTGGTGGTGCCGGCCGGCTGAGGAGTGGTCGTGTTGCCCCAGACCACCGAGTTGTAGCCCTGCGCGAACGACACCGCGTTGGGATCGGTGTCCTCACCGCCGTTGAGGGTGAAGACCATCGGGTTGGACACGTTCCACGCCGTCACGCAGTCCATGAAGCCCTGGCCGATCAGCTTGCCCACCTGCACGTTGTCGAAGCTGACGTAGTAGGTGTTGGTGCCGGTGAAGGTGGCGCGGTCGTAGCTGATCGTCTTGACACCGTGCGACTGCGCGTACGACTGGATGGCCGCGCCCACCGTGCTGTCGAGCGGGTCGAAGACCAGCACGCTGGCGCCCAGGGTGATGTCGGCCTGCGCGTCGGCCAGCTCGGTGGCGTCGTTGCCCTGCGCGTTGTCGATCTTGAAGTCGCTCGACTTGTAGCCGGCTTCGGCGAAGGCCCTGGTCAGGTAGGGTGCGTCGAAGTCGACGTAGCGGGTCGAGGAGGTGGTGTCGGGGAGGATGACGCCGACCATGCCGTGGCCCGCCGCGGTCAGGCCCTTCAGCTGGCTCATCGTCGAGAAGCTGCTGTTGAAGGAGCTGACGCTGAGACCCGACGGGATCTGTGCGCTGCCGCCGCCCGACGACGACGATGAGGACGACGAGGACCCGCTGCTGCCGCAGGCGACCGCCACCCCGGCGACCGCGAGCACGGCGGCGAAGCGTGCCGCGCGCCCGTAACTGCTCAAGCGCATAGTTCTACCTCCGCGCCTTCAGGGCGCAACTGTCACACGCTCCTGCCCAGGGGGATGTCGAGACGTGTTTCCGCGAGCGTGGCACTCGTGCAGTTGGCGCCGAAAGGGTCCTTCGACCCCCGGCGATGGGTCCAATGCCCCTTGGGCCCGCCGTCGCACCCGGGGCCCTTCGCCTTCCTGACTGCTAGGCGAAGACCTTGAGCAGGTCCCTGAGCTGCTGCGGCATGGGGTGGTCCTGCGGCAGCCGCGCGCTGGCGGCGGCCACCAGGGTGGCGTCGTCGACGACCATCTCCGCGACGCCGTCCGCGCTCAACCGGTTGTTGCCTTGCGGATCAGGCTGGATCCCGACGGCGCGCTCGTACTCGCGCACGGTGAAGCGCGCGAAGCGGGGCTGCCACTGCGCGCGCCGCCTGCGCTCGTCGTCCGGCAGCGGCACGTCCATGTCGTCGGCGTGCACGCAGAGCTCGATAGCCAGGTGCAGCGACTGCAGGCCGGCGGGATAGTCGCCGACGAAGGTCTTGAGCGTGCCGTCCCAGCCGCGTTCGCGCATGCGCCGCCGCGTCGTACCGTTGACCTCGCGCCACTCCGCGAGCAGCTCCTCGGGCGTCCTGTCCCTGCGCAGGTCGACGCCCCACTGGTTGAAGGCGTCCAGCCCGCTCGCCCCCGCCTGGGTGGCCCGCTCGATAAGCGCCGGCACGGTGCCGTCGAGGGTGGCGTGGTTGTACTCCTCCGACGCCGCCAGGTGGGCCAGCAGCTCCCGCCGCCGCCACCCCGCGCAGCGCGTCGGCTCCAGCCACTCCGCGCCGCCCAGCGCGCCGAGGAACGCATCCAGGCGTGCCGCCTCGGCGTCCATCAACGCGAAGGGATCGAGGTCACGCAGCTCGCTGTCGTCGATCACCCCGCGACTCTACGCCGCGACAGGCGCGCGCGCCGGGAGCCCCGGGCTGGTGGTGAGGGGCGGGATCGAACCGCCGACACCGGGTTTTTCAGACCCGTGCTCTACCAACTGAGCTACCTCACCGCGCGGCGCGAGCCGGAAGGGTATCACTCACCCGTGGGGGCCGCGCCCAGGTCCGGGAGCGCGAAACGGGAGCGGGCGCGGCGGGAAAGCGCCCGTAGAATGGCCCGTATGGGCCGTGTCATCCACATCCGTATCCACGGCCTGGCGGCGACGCAGCACGAGGCGCTGCTGGCCCGCTTCGAGGCGCTGGCGGCGACCCGGGAATGGCGGGGCGACCAGCCCTGGCTGGCCGACAGGCAGAGCACCGACCTCTTCCGCTCCCTCTTCTTCGACGACGCCCGCCGCGCCGCCACCCGGGAGCGCCCCGAGCTGGGCCCGCTGAGCGCGGCCGGCTTCGTCCGGCTCAACCGCGACGAGACCGACGCGCTGGCCCTGCTCTTCATCGTCCGCGACCTCAGCGAGCGGCACGACGCCCACCTCCTCCTCGTGGACCCCGACAACCCCATCGCCAAGCTGCGCCACATCGAGCTGGCCCGCGGCCTGCTGCCCGACGGCGCCCCCCTGGAGGCGGTGCTGGTGGCCCGGCCGATCTACAAGCGGCTGCCCGGCGCGGTCATCGAGATGTACCCGCCGCGGGCGCTGGGCTCGGCCTTCGGCACCGTGGAGGGCACCGACGCGCGGCGCCGGGCCTGGAGCTTCCTGGTCCACGGCATGCGCGCCTCGGCGCCCGACTTCCTCGAGGCCGAGGCGGAGGCCATGCGCATCTACCGCGGGCTGCGCTTCCTGAGCTGAGGCTCCGCGCCCGCCGGGCGGTGCGCCAGACTCCGGCGGCGATGCGAGCGGTGGTGCAGCGCGTGAGCCACGCGCAGGTCAGGGTCGACGGCGAGGTGGTCGGGCGCATCGGCCGCGGCCTCTGCGTGCTGCTCGGCGCCGGGCCCGACGACGACGAGGAGACCGCCCGGCACCTGGCCGAGCGGGTGGCCACGCTGCGCATCCACGCCGACGAGGCCGGGAAGATGAACCGCGACCTGGCCGCGGCGGGCGGCGCGGTGCTGGTGGTCAGCCAGTTCACCCTCTACGCCGACAGCTCGCGCGGCCACCGTCCCTCGTTCCTCGGGGCGGGCGCGCCGCAGGCCGCCGAGCGGCTCTGCGCGGTCTTCTGCGACGCCCTGCGCGCCCGGGGCCTGGCCGTGGCCACCGGGGTCTTCGGGGCCCACATGGACGTGGCCCTGGAGAACGACGGGCCGGTGACCATCGTGCTCAGCTCCGGCGAGGGCCCCTGGGCCGCCGACGCGGGCTGACCGTCCGGTCGGTCCGGAGCACCGACCGGGGCGTTGAACCGGCCAACTCCGGCCACAACACGGAAGCGGAGTTGTCGCCGCACATTGGCGGAAACAAACGCGGCGCGGCCCCGGCGGCCCGCCAAGGGGCCGGGACCGCGCCGCTCGGGAGTCGGCCAGGACCGGCCGGGGCCTACCCCGCCCGGCGGGCCCGCAGCCCGGCGAGCTGCTCGTCCTCGCCGCCGCTGCCCGAGTAGCGGAGCAGCTCCGGCGGGCGTCCGCCGGTGCCGGCGGGCGAGCGGAAGCGGGGGTGCCTCTGGCGCAGCGAGGCCACCTCACGGTCCGGGACGGAGCGGAGGACGCCGGCGTCGCGCAGCTCCTGGACGCGGCGGCGGAAGGTCCGCTCGCTGCTCTTGGGGCCGCCGTGGAGGGCGACGTGGAGGCGGAGCAGGTCGTCGCCGGTGAAGACGTCACCGAGCAGGGCGGCCGCCCCGGCCACGGTGCGGGTCTCGGCGCGGAGGCGGTCGGTGGCCGCCTTGAGCGCGCCGGCGGAGCCGGCGTCGAGGCGCAGGCCACGGCCCACCGAGGCCCACTTGCCCGAGCCGGACGGCTCCTGGTCGAAGCCGGCGGCGGCCATGTACCAGGCGGTGACGGTGCGATTGCCGCGTCCGGGCTCGTCGTCGACGCCGGCCAGCTGGAGCGGGGCCGTGGCGCCGCGCCCGCGCCGGCCGCCGAGCTGCAGGCCCGCGGCGGAGACGGCGCGCTGGGCGGCGTCGATGAAGCGTTCGCTGCGCTCGACGTCGGCCGAGGGCAGTCCCTTGCCCACGGTGAGCACGTGCAGAGCGCGGCTGGGCGCCGTCCCCGGATCCGGGTCGAACCCGAAGACGACCGCCTGGACCGCGAGCGCGGCCGGTGCTGCCTTTGCCATGCGAGAGCCTCCCCATCGGCGCCCGGTGGACAACCCCGGCGGGAACTGCCCACGCGACCCTCTCCGAGCTGGCCGCTCCTCACCTTCGGGCGCGTTGACGGTGATCAGGACCGAAACTGTTTGCGTTGATGATGACACAAACTCGCCCGCCAGGTGTCGCCCGCGGCTGTCGCAAGCCTGTTCGCCCCGGCACCCCGGAGGGGCCGGTGGCGGGCCCCTCCGGGCGCCCGGGGCGAGCGCTCCGAAGGGACCGAGCGGGGTGACCTTGGTCCCGGTGCAAGTGGTGACCCAAGCCTCCTGACCCGCCCCCGGGTTGGCACCAGACTGCTTCCCATCGCAGGGCCGGAGCACTGGGCAGGCCGGCCACTGGGAGCAACGGACATGGCATCCCCGGTCAGTCCCACCCGGCGCGAGCTCCAACTCCTTGCCGACAGCAACGAGCAGTGGCAGATCACCCGCTTCCTCACCGAGTGGAGGCGTCCCCTGCGCGCCCAGCTCGCCGAGATCGTCGTCGAGGGCATGCGCGCGGCCGAGGCAGCCGCCCGCCTCGACGCGGCCCTGCGCCGGCTGTCCCGCCTCCACTCCGTCTGACCCCCAAGAGGCCCGCGGCGCGGCGGGCTTCCCCAGGGCGGCGGCTCAGCCCGAGGCCGTGCCAGCCACCCAGACGTCGCCCACCGCGGTGCGGTCGTCGAGCGTGTAGCCGGCGCCCTGCAGGAAGGCGAGCAGCCGCGCCGAGGGCGGGTGCTCGGCGATGAGCACCGCGGGTGGCGACCGGCGCAGGTCGGCGACGAGGGTTGCCTCGCCGTCGGGGTAGAGCCGGTAGGCGGTGTCCATCCAGATGAAGCGGCTGGCGGGCAGGCGGTCGGCGTAGGCGTAGGCCCAGCCGCTGATGTCGCCCCAGATGAAGACGCGCTGGCCGGGGGCGCTGTGCGCCTCGAGGACCTGGGCCAGCTGCTCCGCGGCCGGATGGACCGGGCTGGGGAAGGCGGCCCGGTACTGCTGCAGGGTGATCCGGCCGGTGACGAGGTCGAAGGCGCGGCGGTAGTAGCCGGGGAGCTGCCGGCCGCTGGCGTTCTCCAGGATCAGCTGCGGCACGTGGTGGAGCGTGGCCACGGCGGCCTCGGCACGGGGCAGGAAGAGGGCGCCGAGCATGGCCAGCCACATCGCCGGCAGGGCGGCGAAGGCGAGCAGCCGCACCACCGGCACCCGCTGCCGCCACAGGTGCGCGGCGAGCAGAGCGGCGGCCAGGGCAAGGGAGCCGGTCATCTGCTGCACGTAGTGGGTCAGGGCCCGGTTGTCGACCATGGTGGCGGCCAGGTCGCAGGCCAGCCAGAAGGCGACCACGGCGCCGGCGCGGTGGCCGCGCCTTGCCAGCACCATGGCGAGCGCCGCCCCGCCGCCGACCAAGACCAGCAGGCGGGAGTAGGCGATGGCCCGCAGCAGCGCCGAGGGCGAGACGTCGAAGCTGGGGGGTGGCGTGCCGAGGGGCCCGGTGAGCTGGCCCCAGGCGGCGTAGCGCGGGTCCTGGTGGAGCACGACGTCGGCCAGCGCGCGGACCGAGCCGTGGAGCTGCACGCCCACCGCCGCGGCGGCGCAGAGCCCGAGCGTGCCGGCCGCGACGAACAGGGTGGTGCCCAGCTCGGGCCTGCCCGGGCGCCGGCCCCGGGCCACGACCCGCAGGCTGGGCACGGCCAAGCCGGCGAGCAGGTCGGCGGCGAAGGTCGCCTTGAAGAGCAGCCCGAAGCCGAGCATCACCCCGGCACCGAGCGCGTGGCCGCGTGGGATGGGCGTGCGCCGCAGCAGCAGGAGCATGGCCGCCAGCACCGGCAGCACGCCGGCGATCTCGGCGTTGAGCTGGTTGCCGGTGAAGTTGGGCACCGAGGCGACCACCGCGAAGAGCAGCGCGGCGCTCAGCCCCACAGCGGGCGTGGCCAGGCGGCGGCCCACCAGGAAGACAAGCAGCGTGGCCAGGGCCACGATCACCGACAGGGCGATCTGCGCCCGCAGCGCACTCGCGCCCCCCGCCATGTCGGCGGCGGACAGCCAGTACATGCCCGGCGGCTTGTTGTCCCAGACCTCGCTGTAGAGCCGCCCGCCCAGGTCGAGCGCCCGCCCGATGTTGGCGTAGGCCCCCGCGTCCTCCGACCAGGCCGGCTCGAAGAACCCGGGCAGCCGCAGCGCCACCAGCACCGCGACCACGGCCAGGCACCCCAGCACCGCGCGCAGGCGGCCGCTGCGCCTGGATGGCGTCTCCGCCTGGCCTGGCGCGAGGCTGCCCGACACGGCCATGGCGGCGCAGTGTAGCGATGCCCGCGTCCGCGGACGGTGGCGAGCCGTACGTCGTCGAGCCTGCGCAGGGGATGCCGCCGGGCCAGGGCACGGGTCCCGGAGGGTACTTACCGGTCGCCCCGGGTCCAGTCGAGGGCGTCGATGAGGTCCGCATCGGCGGCCGGCTCGGCACCCGACGACTCGTACCGCCGCAGGGCGGGGCGGACCAGCAGCGAACCGAGGGCCGCCGCCACCGCCGTCTGCCCCGCCACCTCGGGGGCCTGCCCGAGCCCGCGAGCGATCACCTCGGAGGCGATGGCGTTGAGCGACCTGCGCTCGCGCCGGCTGCGGGCACGCATCCTCTCCAGCTCCCACTCGGGGAGGCGGAAGGTGGCCTTCTCCATGCGCCGCAGCCTACACAGTCCCGGTGCGCTGGCACTCGCAAACCTACCCATGGTTGCGCACCTATGCCACCAATACCACGAGGTGCCATGTCGCTGTCTAAGTGCCATAATGTCGGAGCTATGGCACAACATGCTGATGTGCGGGTGGGACCGCAGGGCCGCGTCGTCATCCCTGCCAGGCTGCGCAATGAACTTCACCTCGACCCGGGGGAGGTGCTCGTCGCCCACGTTGACGGCGACCGCCTGGTCCTGGAACGCCGGCGGGCAGTGTTCGATCGCCTCCGGGCTGCCTTCACCTCCGCCGTGCCGCGTGGCATGAGCCTGGCGGATGAACTGATCGCAGACAGACGCGAAGAAGCCGCCCGGGACAACAGACGCTGACCGTGGCGTCCCCGCAACTGGTGATCGACGCGTCGGCGCTCCTCGCGGCGCTCAACGGCGAGCCGGGCGGCTCAGCCGTGGTTCAGCGCCTGGGTCAGGCTGCAATGTCGACGGTCAACTGGTCGGAGGTCGTCCAGAAGGCGTTGTCCCACGGCGTCACAGCGAACCCTCAAGACCTGAGGACCGATGTGGAGGCACTTGGCGTGGAGTTCGTTCCGTTCAGCAGCTCCCAGGCGGAGCAGGCTGCAGCCCTCTGGCCAACGACGCGCCATGCGGGACTCTCGCTCGGAGATCGCGCCTGCCTCGCGCTGGCTGTCGAGTTGGGAGTGCCTGCGGTCACGACCGACAAGGCTTGGGATGGAGTCGCCCTTCCGATCGCGGTGGAAGTAGTTCGTTAGCTGGCCTGCGCCTGCTGTGAACCTCGCGGCAGAAGTCAAGCCAGAAGGCCTCGGTCTCGCTGGCGCCGATGGCGACCACCACGGCCTGGCTGACGATGCGGCCACCTTCGCGCGCCTTCTGGTAAGTGGCGTCGAACCAGTTGTACGGGTAGGCGCCCTCGCCGTCGAGGGTGCGCTGCGGAAGGCGGCCAGTTCCTCGTCGAGCTCGGCGCAGATGCGGCTGACCTCGCTCTTGGCGATGCTGCAGCCCCCCAGCGCGGCGACCAGGTCGTCCCACCTCGCGAGTGCTCACACCGTGGTGGTGGCTTCGAGCTCGACGAGGCGCTGCAGGGCGTGCTGGCAGACCGTGCGAGGGCGTCGATGTCGGCGCCGGCGAGGTGGTAGAGGAGGGATTCTGCTGTCAGACTGAGGTGGGCCACTGGGGTCTCCTGGGTTGTTGCAGGAGGCTTCCGAGAGATCCTGACGGTGGCTTTCTTCGTCTACCGGCTCGCGGGCGCCGGGCCGGCCGTCGATTTGCACCACACTACGGGACGCCACCTGGAGCTCGGTAGAGCTAGCGCGACCGCGGAGAGATGCGAGGGGCCTGAGCGGGGTGTGCTGAAGGAACAGGCGAAGCCGAAAGCAGGGCGGGGACGCCGGACAGCCCTGCGCGACGATAGCGGGTGAGGGCACTGGATGCAGCCCTAGCGTTTCTTCTTCTTTTTGGGGGAGCTTTTGGCGGCTCTTTGCTTGGAGCGGGCCTTACTCTTGCGGGTCGCCTCAGCCGCACGCAGGCGGGCCAGCTCCCTCCTATCCTTCTCCGCCACGGTTGCGCGCTTTGTGGCGTCCTCAAGCCTGCGACTCTTCTCGGCTAGTTCGGCGGCTTGTCGGTCAGCAACTTGAGCGAAGTAACTCTCCAAAACCACCGGCCACTGGAGTTGTTCAACCTCGCTGATGATGGACGGTCGGCTCTCGCCGAAGACGTTCGCCACCAGTGCGCCGTGTTGAGCCATCTCCTCCTCGAAGCGGTCTTTCGCTGCCGAAGCCAGCGCGCCGAATGCGAAGGCCAGGCTCTGCTGATTCACTATGGAGAAGTTACCTTCTGCCATTTCCCAGAGGAGGTTGTCGGTAAGGACTCTCAACTCCTCCGGGCTGCAGTGCGACACCGTCGCGATCCACTGCAGGGCTGCGTCAGGACGCATCGTGATCGGAACGGTGGGATTGGCGACCTCGTCAATGGCGCGTGTTTGTGAGAGGAAGAAAGCGCCTCTGAGGGACTTCCCCGGAATTGTCACTTGGCCCGTACGCGCATCCCTCACGAGGAGTAAGGCTTCTGCCTCTGCGGAAACTTGACGGTTGTGAGTGAATGAGCCCCGAGCTTCGCGTGTCGTTCTGAGGTCGGTCGCCACCTTGTCACGTTCGGCAACCGCGTCCGCACCCACGCCCTGCCACTGCTCAAACGGAGCGCATGCGATTGCCTGCGCCCTGCAGGCCGCGGCGATGTCCCTTGGGGCACAGTCCATGACAGCGCCTGTCTTGCCGAGGCAGCGCCCGAGGTACGCGAAGAAGCTACTGCGCGAGGTTCCGCCCTCAATGCCTTCGATGTAACCGTGGAGAAAAGCGTTGTCGCGGCCGGCCCCGTAGCCGTAAGCCGCTTGGACAGTCGAGACGTTGGCGGCTCCGGTAGAGGGGTCGAAGTGGCTCAAGGCCCAGCGCACATGCTCTGCAACCTCGACGGCCAAGAGGCGAGTGGTGGCAACAGTGGCCCCTAGGTCTCGGAGCTTATCCAACAGAAGCCGAGCGGGGCGGTGGCCGCGGCTGCCCTCTGCGAAATACGGAATTAGCGTACTGGAATCGACGAGGAACAGGGACTCCGAAACGTGCCGAACTCGCGCGGCCAGGGCGTCTTGGTTGTATCCGAGAAGATGGACGCCAAACTGAGCCTGTAGGGCCAGGCCAATGTAGAACTGCTCTGGCTCACTGGGCGCACTGAGCACTTGTTGCACGAGCCGGGTAAGGGCATGGGCCTCATCTCGGGTTCTAAGCTCGCCGAGGAAATCGGGTAGCGACTGCAACAACGCCACCATGTGAAACGCATGGTGTGCTGGAGGCGCACTCTCCAAGGTCTTTGCGACGCCCAAGGCGCGACGAGCGATACAATCCTTGAGAAAGGTTTCCGCTGTCGTCGCGACCCGATCCGCACCTTGAGCATTGCCAGGCAGCAACTCTGCTGCCCGTGTGCGAAGCGACGACGCAAGGCGTGAGGCGGCGAGCTGTGCAGTCCCTGCTTGCTCCGCGACGGCAGCTTCCCCCTCCGCCGTAAGCGTATATCGATCGTCGGCGGTGCCTAACTGGGCGAAGCCCTGCTCACAAAGACGGTTCAAGACTTCGGCGATTCTCTTGGCAATCTCCGTGTCGGCCTCGTTGCGTTCAAGGACCTTTGCCCGAGCGGCCAGCTCTTGCTCCAGGAATCGGCCGAAAGCGCACCTCGGTGGCGAAGGAGGCTCAGCACGCGCGCCCGGAGCAGAGTATCCATTACGTCGCGTTCTACGCCTTGCCGGATCGCCAATTGGTTATACAGTAGGAGGCCGGTCGTCTCCGGATCCCACGAGGGGCACTCCCGTGCCGAGCGCCCGAATCTCAGGCTGCGCCGAAGAATGAGCGCCCCGTGTACCTCCAAGAGGTCTTGGAGAGCGGAGTGGTCATTCCCCTTTGCCGCATAAGGAGCCACCTTGACGTTGTGCTTGAGGAGAAGTTCACCTTGCTCAGCAGCGGTCGAACGTGGAATAAACGCGAAGATAGGTCGAACCGGTGTGGTCAGTCGTCCAACCTGCTTCAGCAGCCTCATCACTTCCGCGTCGCCGAATCCGAAACCGACGAACACGACTTGCCGATGAGTCAGCAGCCCGCGAAGCTGATCTGCGACAGCGTTCGGATGGACATAAAGACGATCGTAGTCTTCCTCGGTCAGAACGAGTTTGCCCGGCACCTTCGGATCAACCGACCCATGAACGTGCCAGACGACACCGCGCACATTCCTCGATACCTTGGCCGCCTCTTCAGACGTGTTCCCCACAGATACCCAGCCGCGATCTGCCGTATCGCTAAGGGCGCCTTCGAGAAGAGTGTCGTAGTTCGTTGTGATGTAGCCGGCGAATGGCCAGTCGGCAAGTTGTGTGAGCAAGCTTGAAGGGGATGCGGTAGTGGAGAGGGCGTCAGCCACCACCTTTTCGAGCGGTTCCCTGGTCATGGCCTGTTCGAGAAGCGAGAAGCACCGTGGATAATTCTTCGCCGTTCGAGCGGCCGAGAATGCGGCATCGCGTGACAATCGGTGGCCATCGCTTCCTAGATGTGCGAGGCACCGATCTACCAATTGCGGCCAAGTCGGCAGCCCGACTCCTGCGGACGCGCCGGCGCCCAGGAACGCCCAGGCGTCGCCCGAGTTCAACGCTTCAATGACTTCAGTGTGGAGCATGGTGGGACGCTGACAGGTTCGACGATGGCCGCATTATCGACCTAGAACCCTGGGTGCGTATAGTCTGCGGTCCGCTTCTAGCGAAGGAAACACGGCCCCTTGCCCGGGTATCGGGGCTTCGGCGGGTACTGGACTTGTGGATGATGACGGACCACAAGGTCGCGGGGATCGACGGCCCAGGCTACGCAGAATACCTGACCTCGAAGGGTTGGGAAGCGCGGCGCGGCGACTACTACCGCGGGAGAGGCGGAGGAGGCGGGCACGCTCGCGAGAACCCGGGGACCTGGCACGGCCGCGGAGCCAAGGCGATCGGCTCTCGGGAGCCGTCCGCCGCGGTGACCTCCTCCGCGTCTGGGAGGGCCGTGACCCCGCCACGGGCCAGCTCCGCGTCGCCCGCGGGTCGACCGGTGATCACGTCGCCGGCGTCGACGCCACCTTCAGCGCGCCCAAATCGCTGTCCGTTCTGTGGGCCCACGCCGACCGGGAGACTCGCACCGCGGTGGAGGCCGCCCACGAGCACGCGGTCCTCGTCGCCCTGCAGCTTGCATGCCGGGGACCGCGTAGTCTTCTCCCGCCAAGTGCGCTTCGGCGGCTGGCGTCCACGAGTCGAGAACGGTGCCACGGGCACCATTCACAAGGTCGAGCCCGAGCGCCAAGTGGTCGACGTGACCTCGCCGACCACCATGTCACCCTCCGCGGCGACCAGCTCGGCGCGCTGCGCCTCGACCGCGCTCGTGTTACCGGCGGCTAGCAGGCGAGCCGTGAGACAACGTACGTCGCCTTCTCCCGCTCCTGGGAGGCTACGCACGTCTATAAGGATTACTCGTTCCTCGACCTAGAGGTCCACGACCGGAAGGCGGCGCTCCGAGAACTCGCTCAGCGTTCCAGCGACAGTCAGCCGAAGGTGTCCACCGTTGCCTAGATATAGCGCGGCCGCGACGTTGCACAGAAGGCGGCACAGCCCCGGCGAGCGCAGCAGCAAGAGGCGGCATCGGCGGGCGGGCGCGAATATGTCCGCAGAAGATAAGCGGACGAGGGAGCAGCAAGCTACCGAGAAGCGACTCCGGCGCGAGCGAGAGTGGGACGCTACCAGGAGATCGAGCGACAGAGGCAAGATGGCCGTGACCTAGGTGAGGAGTCCCACGAGGTTGGTTACACCTACGCGGCCCTGAGCTGAGCCAGACGGCGGGTTGGTGGAAGCCCCTGCAGGCTTCGGTGAGGTCGGTGGCGGTTGTACCACCTCACCCAGCCCTGCAGTCGGTCGCGTCGTTGCTCTGAGCTCTCGAACGCCCACCGGTAGAGGCACTCGCGGAGCGCGGTCTGGATCCAGCGCTCCACCTTGCCGTTGGTCTGCGGCCGGTACGGCCGGGTGAAGCGGTGGCGGACGTGAGCGGCACGGCAGACGCGGCGCCACGCCTTGGACTTGTAGGGGCTGCCGTTGTCGGTGAGCAGGCGGTCGACGGTGATGCCCTGCTCGCGGAACCAGCGCACCGCGCGGATGAGGAAGTGGGCTGCC
>Ga0070713_100000188_pt1 | contig 40867 bp, 36 predicted proteins | sample LARL82metaG_FD_65465 | JGI IMG/M metagenome (GOLD analysis project Ga0070713, IMG submission 65465) | Corn, switchgrass and miscanthus rhizosphere microbial communities from Kellogg Biological Station, Michigan, USA - LAR L8-2 metaG | ecosystem: Host-associated > Plants > Roots > Rhizosphere ... | reverse complement strand
AATCGCGAATTCCGCCTGGCTGGCAACCGCCTTGTCACAATGATTGAAGGAACAAGAACAAGATTGCTCTATAGCAATCAGCGGAACGCCTCTCAGGGGCTGTTCCCAAAATGAACCTCCGAGCAACCAAAGCGCCATATAGCAGTACCTCAGAATGGATCGACCAATCTGGGCTCCTAAATCGGTTTTGCTCCTGGCCAGTTAATTGCCGCTCTTGCGGCCCTAAGGTACCCTGATATTGCGTATGTCGACCAACGGCAACGGCACTCCCGTTTACAAACGTATCCAGAACGCCATCCGTAAGCGGATCGAGTCTTCCGAACTACTCCCCGGGGATCCAGTCGCCTCCGAACGTGAACTCGCCCGTATGCATAAGGTCAGCTTGATGACCGCCCGCCATGCTCTTGCCGGACTCGAACGGGAAGGTGTGGTTGAACGCCGCCGCGGTGCGGGCACTTTTGTAGCGGCACCCAAGATTCACTTCAACAAGCTGATGAGCTACACCGAGCACATGTCTAGCCGGGGGCTTATCCCGCAATCCCGCGTGCTCGTCGCCAAGATCATCGAACACGACGCAGAAGTTGCCGCCCGGCTTGCGCTGCCCGCCACCAGTCCTCTGGTGAAAATTGAGCGGCTGCGCGAGACCGGCGACGAGCCTTTCGCACTCGAAACCTGCTATCTACCCGCCAAAGAGTTTTCTGCGCTGGCCAAGGCTCCCCTTGGGCGTACTTCCCTTTTCGCTACGCTGCGCCAGGATTTTGAAGTGGAACTCGCCTACGCCGACGAAGAGGTTGACGCCACAACCGCCGAGGCTAGTGTCGCGGAATTGCTGGGTGTCCCGCGAGGAGCAGCCGTGTTGCGCATCCGCCAGGTCATCTACTCGACCAAGGCAAAAGCCACGATCTATGTGGTGGGTTTCTACCGATCAGAACGTCACACTCTATTCATTCGCCGCTTCCGTTAATCATCGGTGCGCGATCAGACATCGGTTCTTCTGTGCTCTCCGTGACCTCTGTGGTGAAAGGCCTGGTTACTGGAATCTGCCCCGATCCCGAACCTTGCGGGCTGCTTCCTCCAGGAAATCGTCGACATGCTGGTGGGGCTGCGGCTGTAGCCCGGTCTTGGCTTTGATTCTGTCGGCAATCTGGATCGCGGTTCGTAATCTGACATCCGGATCCAGTTCGAACCGCCGGCTCAGGTATGTTTCAATCAAGACGAGTTCTTCCGCCGTCACTTGCCCCATGCCTCCGGAGCCCGACTCCGATTCCGTCCCTGTGTTCCACGTAGGCCTCACTTCTTCAGTAGGCTTTTCGTGCACCACCACGGTGCCCGCCACAAAGTCGCCCAAACGCCGGCTCTGTTGGTTCAGCATCATGCAGACCAGGCCCACTCCGTAGATTCCGGGCAATCCATCCACAGCTCGCATCAGGTTTCGCCCAATCGCCTCGTACGCGTTGATCGGCCGCCCGCTCGCGTTGATCACTCTAATTCCCGCAAAGCGCTTCCCGGGAGTCTGCCCCTTCCAAATGATCTCAAAAATCGCGAAGTATCCCCAGTAGATCGCGAACACCACGAAGAGCCCGATTGCAGGTCCGATCGTACCCGGCAGCTTCCAGAACCCGTCAGTTGAAAGTCCGAGGATCAGAAAGAACACGATCCCCGCTACCAGATAGAGTCCAAACTGAATTAAAGTATCAATGGCCATCGCGAGGAAGCGGCTGCCAATTCCCGCGAGTGGCAACTCCAGGGCGATCTGCTCGGGGGTATCGATCTTCAGTTGCTCGAACGAATTGACCATGATTTCTACTCGCTGGATCGAGAAGCGCAAACCGCACTGGGCAAAACTTGAGGCGCTACTCAACCAGAGCTCAAAAAGCGGCCTGAAGTCGCTCTCGCGTTCCGACCTGCAGGAACTGAGCCTGCTTTACCGCCAAACCGCTGCCGATCTGGCCGCCATTCGCGAAGATCGCGCTTCAGTCCACTTCACCCGTTACGTCAACCAGTTACTAGTCCGCGCCCACAATACCATCTATTCCGGGCATAGGGCGAGTGCCATGGGTGTGGTGAACTTCTTCTGGAAAACCTACCCACGGGTTTTCCGCCGGAACCTCCGACACTGTGCTCTGGCAACCGCCATCTTTGCGATTGCGGGACTGGTCGGGGCAGTCTTGACATACCAGAATCCAGATTTCAAGGTGAAGTTCCTCGGACCGGAGATGGTCGATACCATCAACCACCGTGAGATGTGGACGCACTCGATTGTCGGCGTCAAGCCAATGGCATCAAGCTTCATAATGACCAACAACATGACGGTTTCGTTCCTTACCTTCGCTGGAGGGATTGCGGCTGGGCTGGGGACACTTCAACAGATGGTAAACAATGGGCTCCTGATTGGGGTGATTGGAATGGCTTGTTGGCTTGCAGGTATGAGCCTAAAACTTTGGAGTTTCGTCGCTCCGCATGGTGTACTCGAGTTGCCGGCTATCTTTATCGCTGGCGGCGCTGGTTTTCGAATAGCTCAAGGCCTGCTCTTCCCGGGCGTGCTGCCGCGGCGGGACTCGCTCGCCAGGGCAGGTTCGGAGGCAGTACAACTCCTGCTCGGCACAGTCCCCATCCTGATCATCGCCGGTCTGATCGAGGGATTTGTATCTCCCACAAGTTTGGCAATTCCCCTCAAATTCATGATGGCTGGCGCGCTGTTCGTACTCCTGAATCTGTATCTATTCGGTCTTGGCCGCGATCAAAAAGCCGATGCTGGCAGACGGCAATAGTCGCGCATAGAAATAGAAAGCCGCGTAACTTATTTAAAATTAACAAGTAGCGCGATCGCGAACGTTGAGCCTCCAAATGGCGCCCAGCTCCGCCAGACGTCCATACTTCACCCTAGAATTCAGATACAGAGTTAACCTTAGAGTCCTTTCATTGTTGGTTGAACTACATTGACCTGACACGAGTTGCGCGTTGGAAGATCCCCTACATCCTCTACTCCGAAAGCTCTTGGCAACTGAGGACCATGCCGAGTTCGAGAAGCTTAGCCACGAACTCAGAACCATGCTGCACGATCGCATCGAAGCACTGCGCAAAGACGCCCAGGCACTGCAATCGAAAACCCGGAAAACTGAGCGCCGGAAGCGTAGGCGAAACGGTGGGAATGCACCCTAGCGCACTCTGCGGGAATCCAGCCTTAAGACTACGAAATCAACCTGATTAGTACGTGATCGTTTGCCTTGCTACATTCATCCTCGTACGCATGCAGGATAAGATCACGAGACTGTGCAACGAACTCGTCCGGGCTCGCAAGCTTGAGGATGTGTACCCCGCGTCCGAGCTGTTGCAGGCGGCAATCCATGACGTCCTCGAAAGAGTTCGCGAGGATGCCATCGATCTAGTCATGATCGATCGAGTGGTTGACCATGATGGCCTGCTTGCAACACAGGGACGCGGACAGGGACAGGAGAATTCCACCTGATTACGCCCAAAGGGTTGAAGAACCGAGAATGAACGAAAACGGCAACTCGTATCGGACACAGTTCCCCGATCCCGACTGGCATGAAATCGCAGAGCGGGCCGCCAACGAAACCGATCCCAAAAAGTTGGCACTCCTCGTGAAGGCTCTCTGCGATCGGCTTGACGAACTGAGGCAGGCCAGGTTCGCGGATTCCAAATTACCATCCTCTGACGCTCAGAGCTGATTCCGCTCTTTAATCTGCAGATAGGAATTCACCAACACTGGCGAAACAGCCCCGGAGCTGACCTCCAAAGCCAGTGCGCCTCGTTCTCGCAGGCGCGCCAGCAGTAACTCGCGGCGGTGAACCATCTCCTGTGCCGCAGCGACCCGGTACATTTCAGATTCGCTGTTCGGCCGCATCGCAGCCAGCGAGCCCAGATCCGGTTGGCCAATTACGACAAAAAGAACAAGATGTCGAGGCATCATCATCGACGCTGCCTCAATCACCTCCGGCGTCATCGCAGTCTCGGCGAGATCGGTGAGCCACACGATCAAGCTACGCCGCTTCTGGTCCGTCAGAAGTCGACTTGCCATCTGAAGGTGATCGGCTTCAGCTCCCTCTTCGCGGACCATCGCTAGCCCCTCGATCAATTGCCTTAAATGCGCGCTCCCTTTTGCGGCCGGTAACTGCTGCCGGATGCCTCGCCCATAAGCGATCACGCCTACACGGTCACCGGAGTACAACGCAACCTGGGCCAGGCTCAGCGCGGAATTTACCGCCGCGTCGAGTTTGCTGAACTCGCCTACCCGCGCTCGCATCAGGCGTCCGGAGTCGATCACAATCCAGACCGTTTGGCTGCGCTCCATCTGGTAGACGCGGGTCACCAGCTTGGCCCGGCGGGCAGCTGCGGTCCAACAGATGTCGCGATACTCGTCTCCTTCGTGATACTCGCGCAGGCTTTCAAATTCACGGCCGATCCCGCGCATGCGCGTATGTCGCTTCTCCAACGCAATCTGGCGGCTGCGTAACAGGTACATCGAGTGACGCTTGGCATCATCGAGATCGGGATAAATACGAACTGTTTGCTCCAGCGGAGCCCTTGCCCACCTCTCCGCGATGCGAAAAACACTTTGATATCGGAGATAGCAGTCGCCCAGCTTGGCATCGCCTCGCTGCATCGGACGAATGTGATAAGTCGCGACCTCCTCGTCTCGGGCTCGGGCTCGTACCGTAACCAAGGGCGGTTCATTGCGCAGACTCGACGGAACGGTATCGATCAGCTTCGCTTGCACGCTGCCGCGAGGCGAAGAGTTCTCCAGAGTTATCGCCACTTCACAATCAGTGGACAAAGCCGCCGCTGCCCGCCACGTGCGCCTCACCAAAAGCTGCTCCGGACGCGGCATCTGCACTAAATCGATGAACCACAGCACGAGCACAAATACATCCCACACAAGCATTGCGTAAACAAATCGCAGGTCAAAGAAAGCCGGCCCCAGCCACAGCAGCCCCGCGAAAAGAAGCATGAAAAAACGATCGCCGAACGCGACGCCTATGCGCTTGTACGAAAGCGCCCGGGCCGCGATCTCAGGGGGAATCAATGTGGCTTGATCAGTCAATGAACACCCGCAATCCAAAGGGTTAATCTTTGTACACGCGCCTCGAAGCGCGCCTTATTCTGGAAGCCGCAAAGCGGCGAAAGAGTACAGCCAACGGCGCAAGCCGTGGGTAACGCCATCAAGCTTCGAAAATCTCCGAAGGAGCGCAAGAAACATTACTTCGGGACCTCCACCGCGCGCAGCACTTCTTCCACAACCTGGTCGGGCGTTACTCCTTCCAGGTCGGCCTCAGGTCTGAGCATCACCCGATGCCGCAATACCGGGCGGGCCGCCGCTTTCACATCATCGGGAATTACATAGTCGCGTCCCTCCATCGCCGCGACCGCCTTGGAAACCGCCATCAGACTCACTGCGGCCCTTGGACTGGCTCCCAGAGAAAGCGACGGCCAGTCGCGAGTCCGGCGAACAACCTGCACGATATAACCGAAGAGCGCCTCCTGAACCATCACCACTTTGATCTCCTGCTGCGCCTGCCCGAGCAGTTCTGGTGGAATCGGAGTCAAATCCATCTTTTCCAGTTCCCGCGACTCGAACCCGTTCTGCACGTTAGCCAACAACTGCACCTCATCCTGTTGTGCCGGGTAAGTCACGCGAAGCTTCAGCAGGAAGCGGTCTAGTTGAGCCTCAGGAAGCGGATACGTGCCTTCGAATTCGATTGGGTTCTGCGTCGCGAACACCGTAAAAAGCTGCGACAGCTGGTATCCCTTGCCGTCGATCGTGACCTGGTGTTCTTCCATGCACTCGAGCAATGCGGCTTGCGTGCGCGGCGGCATTCGGTTCACCTCATCCACCAACAGCAAGTCAGTGAACACAGGCCCTTGATGCAACTGGAACGTGCTGGTCGCCATGTTCAGAACGTTCGTGCCGACAATATCGGCGGGCATCAGGTCCGATGTGCATTGAACCCGTTGGAACTCCAGCCGCAAGAGCCTCGACAGCGCTTTCACTGTAAGTGTCTTGGCGATGCCAGGAACTCCTTCCAGCAGCACATGGCCGCGGCACAGCAGCGCAATGATGCACTGATTCCGGAGTTCATCCTGCCCCACTACTACCTTGCTCATTTCCGTGCGAATGTGTTGCACCAGTTCCGGAACTGCTCTCATTGCACTTTCTCCTTCCGGCCTTGAAACAGCTTCCAACAAGATGCATATTCATCGAGTTCCTGCACCAGGTGCAGCGCCTCGGATTCCTGCAGGTAAGGATCGCCTTTGGCCGATTCGCACCGCCGCAGAATCGCACCGAAGCGCTCATCCTTCGCCGCAAATCGATCGCGAACCGCCCCTTCCAGATCAGCGATAGAAATGTTGTAGGCCACTCCTAGCCGGCGCGTCAGCCAATACTTGAATCTCTGGTAACAAATATCGACCGCCACCGAGGCCGTTCCTGCATTTTCATAAAGCCCACCCAGCGTCTGCACAAATTCAAGCGGCGACAGGCGGACGTCAGTCACCGACGCACATACCGGACCGCTCCTGCGAGAAAAAGTCGCGATCACCGCAAGCGCCAGAAGGGTTAATTGCAGGGCCAGCCATTTTGCCGGAGAGTGCGCAATCGATAGCGCCAGCGTTTCGCGATACCCGTGTATATATTCGTCCCATAGAATCGGTGTTTTCGAATCTCCCAGGCTCGCCAGCAAAAACTCAAGGTTCCCTCTTTCTTTCAGTCCCGCGTTTGTGAGCGGAGTGGCACCACCCAGCCAGAGGACCTCGCCCCGTCCATAGGGATACTTCACCACAAAAATCTGGTCGCCGGCGCCATACAAGGGATAAGCGGTCCCATACGCCGACCATCGGGACAGCGGCGCAATGGTGATGTGGGGAGCTGCGCGAGTGATTGGGGATGGTGAAATCGCAGAGATTTCTTTCCACGTCATTCCCGACATCGGATCCGGCAGCGATTCGTTTTCCGGCAAAAAGGTTCCTGCAAACATTCCCGTTGCGATAATTCTTCCACCTTGAAAGAGAAACGTCTTTAGCGCCTCCCGTTCGCCGCCCGTCGGTGCCTCATTCGGTTCGGCGAGTATCAAAACTGCCTCCGAACCTTTTGGAAGGTCCGTCAGAGGTTTCTCGAACCGCTGGATGTTGTACCCGATCTTGGAGAGCAGCAGAAACGCGGCTTTTGCCCCACCCGACGCGGTCGAATAGCTGCTTGGAATGTCGACCTTGGCGCCGCTCCCTCCGAACAACACCGCTCCCACGAGGAGCAGTACAAACAGGACAACTGCTCCCAGAAGGAGCTTGCGATCGCGCGGATCAACTTTCAGCGGCATCCGAGCTTCTCCAGTTGCTCCAAAGTCTCGGAAAATGTAGACTCACCCGCTGGCCGCTTGGCATACCAGGTAAGCTCAAAAATCTGGGTTAAAGCGCCAAGCGTCTCCCTCTGCTCGGCCTGCGGAGAAATCAGTCGCAGATACTCTCGGGGGGTACGAGCGCGATCCGGTTTCCAAAGTCCCTGGCGCTCTAAAAACGAGATTCCGGCCCAATAGGCCAAATGCACCGCATCACGCCAGTCATTGCGCGCTGCGGCTGCACGCGCCTCCGAAAGCCAGATGGTCCATTCTTTTGCCGAAACCGGCAGGTCTTTCGGTACAACTTCCTCGAATTCCGGATTCTGAAAAATGCTGCGATACACGAGGTACAACAATCCGAGACCCGCCAGGCCAATCAGAGCGTACACGAAATATTTCCCGACGGTCGGTATTGAGGTCGATCGGAAAAGCTTACTCACAAGACGAATGAGTTTTCCGATCATCCATCGTTTCACCCGATCCCACCAGGTGGGGCCATGTACATCGCGAAACTCAGAACGAGCGAGAATCGAATTCAACTCAGTCCGGGAGTCTGATACTTCGATGGGTGCCTTCTCGAAACCGGCCATTTCCTTGCGAAGGCTTTCCAGTCGCGTATGGATCGCGACGGCATTTGCCTGGTTCTTCTCTTTTTCGTACCGTCGAACATCACTCCGCAGCCCCGCCGTCGGCACTTCGAAGTCCCCATTATCTGTGTGTACCCGCCAACTGTGTGGCAAGTGCTGCAGCACCCCAGGAGTGGCTGCACCAGTGCTGTCAAGTTGTTGGGTTGCTGCAAGCAGGCCGTTGAGTTCCGCAGAGTATTCGGCGCTGGTAAGGCCGTTGCTGGGCGCGGTCTCAGCTCGGCACAACGAGGCCGCCACCAGTCCGCACGCCAGAATGTAGGTCTTCCACAAATTCATGCGCCGACTTGTGCGGGAGACGCCGGGAGAGTAGCCGCATCAATAGTCGTCATCATCAATTGTAGATCGAAGGCTTCCTTGCGCACGCGCTCATCGTAGTAGACAAGAGAGAAGGCAATTGTAGCCAGCGGTCCCACCAGACACTGCGAAATGAAAGCCGCCGCCAGTGATGTTACCTGCCATCCCGCGCCTGCCCGGGCCATTGCGGCCCGCGAGCTTGCACCCGCCGCCAATTCAACCGGCCATTGAATCAGCAGACTGATGCCAATGCTCAGAACGATAAACAGAAGCCAGATCACAAAAATCCGCCCCCTGTCCCCTTTTGTGAGGTCCGAACTACGCGACATCGCATCGGTGACGCCCTTGTCCTCCAGAACCTTTACGGGAACCGCGAGCGACCACATAAGAGCCAACAAAACTCCAGGCACAATCAGGGCAACGAAGCCGAAGAAAACCCCTATCCCCACAAGCATCGAAACCCCCATTACGCCCAGGATGTGTCCTTTGATTCGCGCGAACGAATCCTTTACGCTCGAGGGCCGATCCAGATGTACATCAGAAACGGCGACAACCGTCGCGGCTTGCGATGCAGCCGAAACAATAAGCGTCAAGATTGCTGCACCGATCGTCCAAACGAACGTGATGAACGCGTTAGCCAACTGATTACCCGTTGTTTGAAGGCCCACGCCGAGGCACTGAAAAGCGAAAACAACCAAGTGGGGAAGCCCGAAGATCCCGATAAACAACCCAAAATGGCTGCGGTAGAGCGAGAAAGTGCGGTCTAGCAACTCTCCAGTACTCAACGGCCTGAGCGCCGTGGTCATGACCCCTCCGGGCAGTGCGAACTTTGCCCGGCATGGTAGCACAAAGTGTGTAAAAACGCAGTGAAATCGGGCATTCGCTCGTTACGAAGCTGGTGTCCCCGGTTTGATCTCGGCGGCCCTGCCGTCGTGGTAGACGATAACCAACGGGTTGCCGCCATTGGGATAGCGCACCGTCTTGGAGTAAGACGTGTCGCCGGCATCGGGTACGCCCATCCCGATTGCAAATGCCGCCTGCATTTCGTTCATCCCCGGCTTGACCTGGTGTTGCTCCACGGCCTGCCACGTGTCTGGCGACCAGTGCTTGTATAACTCCCGGGGATCCTGGATATAGAAGATTTCGTCGGAATATATCTTGAACTCACCCTCGTCAGATTGGTACCCAGCCGGAACAGCATAGGTCTTGCCATCTTTTTGAAAGACCACGACAACTTGCTTTGGCTGCCCTGACGCTCGGTTGCTTGCGAGAACGACGTCTGCGATCACCAGCTTTTCGATCGGTCCGAGCAATCCGGCACCGTGCTCAAAATCCACGTGCTTAGTGGCAGGCTGATACGCGTAGTAGGTGTACCGATATCCTTCTTTCACCCATACTGGCTGCTGCGTCAACTGCTTGGCACTTTTTAGATCGTAGGGATAGAGCTTCTTGGGATTGACGTAATAATCCGGATTGGAATAGCCAACCGCCTCAGCTCGCTTCTTGCGTTCGACCTCTAGTTGATCTTCATGCCGCTGATAAAAGATGTAGCCGGCCCGCAGCGTCGCAAGAATGAACACCGCAAAGAGTGCATACTGGATTTTCTTTCGAGTTTCAGCAGTCATGGCTTGATGATCGATCTCGTGTTTGAGGATTCTGCTCGGGCTCCGTTGTACACTGAATACAGGAGCAGCTTCAATGCCAGTCACGGAACAGGATGTCATGAGCGCGCTAAAGAGTTGCTACGATCCAGAAATCCCGGTCAACATCGTAGACCTTGGCCTCATTTACGGTGTGAAATTTGAGCCCGCACCCGAAGACAAACAGGACGTCAGCGTCGATATGACCCTGACTGCGCAGGGCTGCCCCGAGCATGTCAATATCAGCATGCAGGTCAAATCTCGCCTCGAACAACTGCCGGGAATCCGCAATGCAGCGGTAAATGTCGTCTGGACTCCACCCTGGACTCCGGAGCGGCTGAGCCCGGATGCAAGAAAACAACTAGGAATCGAATAAGGTTTTCTTCGCCTTCCAGATTTACCGGGCAACCATCGCCGGCGGTGAAAATCAACCGCCGATTTCTTCCCACGCGTCGAAGGCGCTCTGTCCGGCCGCTTCTGTAATCCGCTTGCCGGCTTTCGCCGCCATCTCCATCACTTGCATCCCACGCTCAAAATAGTCAGGCAGAGAACGCCGCACTCTCTCAAACTTCTCCGGATACTCTGACGCCAGTACCGCCAAGCCCACTCCCGTGGCCAGCACGCCAGCCGGGTACCGCTTCTTCATAAACAGCAACGCCGCCGCACCAATTGACCCCATGACTATTGCCTTTTTCCAACTTTCCATACTGTTCTCCCAAAACAGCGCTGTCAGCGATTGTACCCCAGCAAAACTCTTCGACTGCGATCTCCCGGTGCCGGAACTTTGTATCAGTGGAGTGTGCAGTTTGATTACATGCATAGCACCCCGTTAAAGGCATCCTTTATACTGCCTGCTTCGCAGGAGAGCTCATGTTCCGCTTGATGGTACGAATCTTTGTTGGATTTGTCGCAATCAACGTTGCCGTCGGATTGCTATTTTCCCAAACGAATCCCCGTGCTCGCGATTTGGGCGTCCCGTTCGATGGCACACCCGGACCAAATAACGCGATTACTGACGTCCGGGGAGTAGAGGTCGGGCACACAACCCTCATTTCCGGAGCAGGAAAGTTAGAGGTTGGAAAGGGCCCAGTGAGAACCGGTGTCACCGCAATTCATCCCCGCGGCAAGGGCTCCAATGACGCAGTTTTTGCAGCCTGGTTCACTCTGAATGGCAATGGTGAAATGACGGGAACCACATGGGTAGACGATTCCGGCTTTCTCAATGGCCCGGTCATGATCACTAACACACATAGCGTCGGAGTTGTTCGCGACGCCGTGATCGCATGGAAGGTCAAGCATGGCTCGCCCGATATGGAGGGCTACTGGTGGTCTCTGCCCGTGGTGGCCGAAACATGGGACGGATATCTGAACGATATCAATGGATTTCACGTTAAGCCGGAAGATGCTTGGCACGCTCTAGACTCGGCTTTGTCCGGCCCGGTCCCGGAAGGAAATGTCGGCGGCGGTACCGGCATGGTCTGCAACGAATTCAAAGGCGGCATCGGCACCAGTTCTCGGGTCTTGAGCGCGCAAGTGGGGGGATACACCGTTGGAGTGCTCGTGCAGTGCAATTACGGCTCGCGGGAGCAACTGAGAGTTGCCGGCATCAACGTAGGCCGCGAAATCCCCGAGCACACCGTCTGGCAGAAAGATGTCGGCTCGATCATTGTTGTAGTGGCGACGGACGCGCCGCTGATTCCCACTCAACTGAAGCGCATAGCCAAAAAGGTCTCTTTGGGATTGGGCCGCAATGGCAGCTACTCCGGCGACGGCTCGGGAGATATCTTCATCGCATTCTCCACCGCAAATCCCGGGGCCGTTGGTGCGAAGGGTTTGCACCAACTCACTATGCTGCCGAATGACTCACTGGACCCGATCTTTCTCGCAACCGTGCAGGCCACGGAAGAAGCTGTGATTAACGCAATGGTCGCCGCAAGAACCATGACAGGCATCAACGATCACACCGTCATCGCGCTCCCACATGATCGGCTTCGGGAGATACTAGCGAAACACGGCCGATTGGCGAAATAACAGCCCTTCACGATGTCGTCGGTAAGGCAACAGATAACATCTGCGGATTCACCCTTTCAAACCGTTCCATTGCGCCAGCCCCGGTATTGCTGAGGGTCGATGCCCAACCGTTTGATCATGGATTGAAGCGTGGTTCGCTTTAGCCCTAATCGACTTGCTGCACCGTCGTTCCCCGACAACACTCCATTCGTTTCCCGCAGCACACGCAGATATGCTCCCGCTCCATTTCGGTAAGATTATCTTCCGCTACGGTTTCAGGCGACGACAATTCCGCTGGCGTTGCGGTCAGGACTGAACCCCGGGTCAGGATCACCATCCTTTCGATCATGTTCTCGAGTTCCCGGACATTCCCCGGCCAATTCCGGTCGCACAGAATGCGCATCGACTCGTCCGGGATGAATTCAATACGTTTGCTCATGCGCGTCGCGTATTTCGCCACAAAATGCCAAAGCAGCTTCGGTATGTCGTCGTGTCGCTCTCGCAATGGCGGCAAAGAAACCGGAAATACGTTCAGGCGGTAGAACAGGTCTTCACGGAACCTTTTGTCGGCAATGTCCTGCCATAGATCGCGATTGGTCGCCGAGATGATTCGTACGTCCACCCGCAATGTCCGGATGCCACCCAACCGTTCAAACTCGCGGTCCTGTAGTACGCGCAGCAGCTTGGGCTGCAATTCCAACGGCAATTCACCAATTTCGTCGAGGAATAAAGTTCCTTTATCAGCAAGTTCGATACGGCCAATCTTCTGGCCGACAGCTCCAGTGAACGCTCCTTTTTCGTGCCCGAACAACTCACTCTCCAGCAAGCCCGAAGGAACTGCCGCGCAGTTCAATTTGACGAAGGACGGTAAATCCCAATAGTTCTTCACGCGTGTAACCCAGATCCTGACAGGCTTTTTCATTTACGTCGAGGAAGCGTAGCGTCTCTGGATCCACAACTTCCACTGCGTCGTTCGAATGATCGATAAGCGCGCGAAAGAGTCGCAAAGAACGGCCCGCTGTTCTACGCTCGGTAACGTCCTGCAAAATACATGCGACACGATCGACGCCCTTGGAGCCTTCAATCGGGAAATAGGTAACGCTGAGTTCCCTCTCTCCGCCTGTGCGATCTTCATAGGACATCTCGTCCTGCACGATTTCCCCGCGAAGACACTGTTCTAGCTTGCTTCTTACTGTCATTTCGAATTCTTTTCCGGTCGGAAGATCGAAGGCACAATGACCGATTACGTCGTCGCGATTTACTCCTCGAAAGTTCAGATACGCACGATTTGCAATGAGATAACGGTAGTCGCGGTCGATGACCACGATCATCTCCTCCACGCCTTCAACTGCTTTTTCGAATTCCTGCAATCGGTCGGCTCGCTGACGCAGCGAGTCCGCAAGCCAACTGAGATTCCTACGATTACGAACAACGCAAGCCCGACTATCTCGATCTCATCACTGCCCACAAACAGATGTGAAGGTAGCGAGTAAAAGTAGGCAGCGGCGCAGGCAGAAAGCAGAGTCGCCATGACGCCGGGTACAAATCCGGCCAGGAGAGATACGAGAAGAATAGTTGGATAGAACAGCAGGAAGGAATGCGCGAATCCTATGCCAACTTCAAGTCCCCGTTGTGCAGCAATCGCCGTGCAAACGGCAATCAATGCAAAACCGTAACGGCGGGGCCATGTGCGCATCCAACTCGCGAATGCGAAGATAGACCCCGGTCGATCGGCAGAACTCATAGCCAATCCTCAATTCTGTAGTTTTCCCTTGGTCACCACCGTGCCGCATTCCACTTACTTCATCAACGATCTGAGTTACTGGAAAACGCATCAGCGTCCGCCATGCTCCCCTCCGGAGCGTGGCGCATTTTGTTGGTCGTCAATAGGGGTTGACGAGCCAACGCTGCTGATAATCACAGGCTTTGGTGGACTTGGTCTGTGACTAGAATCACACTCGATAGGGAACACCATCAATTGGAAAGGGCAGCCCAAGCGGACTGCCCTCGTCTGAACCGCTCCTATTTCTGTGCGGAGGTTGGAAGATCGTTCTTCAGTACATTTACTTCAACGCGGGCCCCTTCGGAACGCTTCCCTTCTCCCGCGACGGCAGGATTGCCCATACTCATCGCGTAAATCCGATATACCGGAATATTGTGGTTGAGCACCATATATCGGACAACCGAATCTGCCATTTTCTGTGAATTGCGGATCGCAGTCTGGCCATGACCAGGCGAAAAACCGCGAACTTCGATGATGTATCCGCCTTGACCTTTAAGCGGCCCGGCCATTTCGTCCAAGGCATCCTTTGCGCTTTTGCTCAACTCGCTCTGACCGGGACGGAAACGGATCTCGGTCTGCGCAGTTCCCTTATATTGATCGAGATTTGCAACTGTCTGTTCGGCTGCTGACACCCGCGTGGAGGCCTGATTCGCGGCGGTTTGCGCAAGTTGTGCCTTATTCGCGGCTTCCGAGGAATGCTGATCCGCCAAACTCGCCCTCTCAGAGGCCATTTGGATGCCCTGCTTGGCACGGGCATCGACGTCCTTGGTCCGGCCATTGTTTTCTGCAGTCAACTGATCCAGTTCGTTAAGGCGATCGCGGATAGGACCGACATATTTCTGCACGTATTTCTTGGTCGTAATGGGGTGGGTAACCAAATTCCCGAAGTTCGGATCGTCTCCGTCCCAGAAATCTTTTGGTCGTGGATCGGGAATCGGTTCTCGATCACTCTGGCTAACACTGGAGGTATTCGGATCGGTGTTGGAACTGTTGTTGGTTTGCTGCGCCCATGCTGATAACACAGACACAAATAGAATGGATATTAGTAGGTGCTTCCTCATCTCGACCTTCCCCCAGTGGAACTCGACGTCCACTGCAGCCCCGACGGGCTAAATTTGTGCGCCTAAATTGTGCGCCCAAGTAGGCCAATCTGCAAGCCCGTTGGAGCTTTGCCGCCGTCGGCTACGTACACAACTACCGCAACGTCGTCAGTGATTCGTATCACAGCCCAATTCCTGCACCTTCTGTACGCTTTGCAGAAAGAAGGAGCGATTATGACCCCCCCCACACCGCCGCTCGAGACCATAGAAGAGTTCCTCGCTCAGAAGCGGCTTGCCATGATTGGAGTTTCCCGAAATCCAAAGGATTTCAGTGCAGTACTATTTGAGGAGTTTCGAAAACGTGGATACGAGATGGTGGCCGTCAACCCCAACGCTACCGAAGTCCTCGGCCAGCGCTGCTTCACGCGAATACAGGATGTTCAGCCTCCCGTCGAGGCTGCGCTTCTGATGACCGCGTCAAAGGTCACCGATTCAGTAGTATCAGATTGCGCTCAGGCTGGCATCCGTCGAATCTGGATGTACCGCGCGGGGGGCACGGGAGCCGTCAGCCCATCGGCGGTAGCCTTTTGCCAGGAACATGGAATTCAAGTCATCCCGGGACAATGCCCGTTTATGTTTCTACCGGGCGCCGGAGGGGTCCACAAATTTCACGGTTTCATCAGGAAGATTACAGGGCGCTATCCGAAACATCAGAAAGCAGCATAGGCAGTGTGTCTAGAACGGGTGCCCCACTTCTGGCCGGTTTTGCCAGAAGTGGGGATTTTGACTTTAGGGCTTTCGATTAGTGGCTAATCTTTCACAGCGCGGTCCGTTATCTCCAAGCCCTTATCAATGATCGCGAAGGCCTCCCGCAGTTGCTGCTCATTGATACAGAGTGGCGGGTTGGTGTAGAACGAGTTCCAGCGCACGAGCGTGTAGAGTCCCTGTTCCCGGAAGAATTTCCCAAGCGCAGCCATTTCCTCCGATGTGCCGTTGAACGGCGCCATTGGCTGCCGCGTCTTCCGGCTGCGGATGAGTTCAAAAATGCCGAACAATCCAATCGATCGCACTTCCCCAACCGACGGGTGCTTCGCCTGCAGTTCGGCTCCGAGCTGCTTCATGACCCCACCCATCTTCCTCGCGTTATCGATCAGTTTGTCTTCTTCGTAAACCCGAATCGTTGCCAGCGCAGCAGCGCATCCCATCGGATGAGAGTTGTAGGTCAGGCCCCCATAGAAAACTTTGTCCTGGAAATGCTGTGCGATATGGTGCCGCATCCCAACCGCCCCCAGCGGCAAATAGCTGGCGGTAAGCCCCTTGGCCATGCAGATCAGATCGGGTACCACCCTCCAATGGTCAATGGCAAACCACTCGCCCGTTCGCCCAAATCCGGCCATCACCTCATCGGCAATCATCAGAATGCCGTATTTGTCGCACAGTTTCCGCACGCCCTTCATGTAGCCATCGGGCGGAATCAGGATGCCGTTCGTGCCAACCACACTTTCAAGAATGAAGGCCGCGATCGTGTGGGGACCTTCCAGTTGCATCGTTTCTTCGATCAGTGCAAGCGACGACTCGGCCGATTCCCACCCACGCTCGATGCCGTGATATGGATCCAGTACGCGCACAACGCCCGGAATACCAGGTTCGGCGGCCCACCGTCGCGGATCCCCGGTCAGCGAAATGCTGCCGGCCGTCGCTCCGTGATAAGAGCGGTACCGTGCCATAATCTTGTGGCGCCCTGTAAAGAAGCGCGCAATCTTAATCGCGTTCTCGTTCGCCTCAGCGCCGCCATTGGTGAAGAAAAATGTATCGATGTCGCCTGGAGTGATCTCTGCCAGCTTCGCTCCCAGCTTGGCCCGTGGCTCGGTCGCCATAAACGGGTTGGCATAGGCGAGTGTCTGCGCCTGTTCATGAATCGCATTGATGACGCGTTCGTCCCCATGCCCGATGTTGACTGACATTAACTGGCTATTGAAATCGATAAACCGCTTTCCTTCTGGTGTCCAGAAGTAAATGCCTTTCGCCCTGGCAACAGGGATGGGATCGACCTTCGACTGCGCCGACCATTCGAAAAGAGTATGCTTCTTAGTGAGATCAACAATCTCCTGACCGGTCATGGATGTGTCGATAACAGTAGTCATAATGTCCTTGAAAAACTAAACGAATTCTCGAGGATACGCACCAATAACTCCCCACTAGCGATCCGTGTTAATCCGCGCATATCCGTGGCTAAGAATTAGAACTTTCGCGAGTGTTCCTTCGCCCATCGTTCTACAACAACTTTTTTGTCAGTGTAAAACTCGATCGCATCCCGCCCCTGTCCGTGCAAATCGCCAAAGAAGCTGCCCTTCCATCCACTGAACGGGAAGTACGCCATCGGAGCGGCAACGCCGATGTTGATACCGATATTGCCTGCCGGTGCCTCGTATCGGAAACGGCGCGCGGCCGATCCACTGGAAGTAAACAGCGACGCCTGGTTTCCATAGGCGCTGCGCTCGAGAAAGGCGATGGCTTCGTCCATATTGTCGGCGTGAACCAAACTAAGGACAGGTCCAAAGATTTCCGTATCAGTCAAATCGCTGCTCGCCGGCACGTCATCGAGGATTGTCGGCTTCACGAAATTTCCAGAAGCATGTCGCGGAATCTTGGCATTGCGTCCATCAAGCAGGACCTTCGCACCCTGCTTCTCGCCGACGCCGATCAGTGATTCGACACGCTCCTTACTCTGCGGAGTGATCACGGGCCCCATTTGCACGCCATCTTCAAGACCATTGCCAACTTTCAACTTCGAGGCCGCGTCTGCAATGGAATCTCGGAACGTCTTCTGGGCTTCCCCAATAGTGACCGCAACCGACACTGCAAGACAGCGTTGTCCAGCGCAGCCGAAAGCACTGTCGCTGATGATCTGCGTCGCCATCGGCATATCCGCGTCAGGCAGAACAATCACATGATTCTTCGCACCACCCTGGCCCTGGCAACGCTTCCCTTGCTCCGCTGCCCGCGAGTAGATGTATCGCGCCACTGGCGTCGATCCGACAAAGCTGATGGCGCGAACTTTTGGATGATCAAGCAGCGCATCGACGGCGGCTTTGCTGCCATTCACAAGATTGACCACGCCCTTAGGCAATCCGGTCTTTTCGATCAACTCATAGATGTAGCGCAGAGTAAGAGGCACCCGCTCACTTGGCTTGAGGATGAACGTATTGCCCGTCGCAATCGCATAGGGCAGATACCAGAACGCAATCATTCCCGGAAAATTGAAGGGTACGATAGCCGCTACGACACCCAGAGGCTGCCGGATCATCATTTCGTCGATCCCGCGGGCTACATCCTCCAGGTTGTATCCCTGCATCATCATCGGAATGCCGCAAGCTACTTCCACGTTCTCGATAGCGCGGCGCATCTCGGCCTTGGCCTCAGTAAACGTCTTACCGTTCTCCATCGTGATAATGCGTGCGATGTCGTCAATGTGCTCTTCCAGCAGCATCTTCAGTTTGAAGAGCGGTTGAATGCGATCCTCTGGAGGAGTACGACGCCATTCCGGAAATGCAGCGGCCGCAGCCTCTACAGCCTTATTGACGTCGTCCTCATGGGCGAGAGGAACGCTGGCCAGCAGTTCGCCCGTTGCCGGGTTAACAACATCGCGCCATTCGGAAGAATGCGACTCGGTCCATTCACCATTGATGAAATGCGTAAGTTTGTTGGCGGGGGGTGCTGCTACGGTCATGAGGGTGCTGCCTTTCGCGATCGCGAAGAATCAACTGCTAGTTGCCAGCTGTCCTAATGCAGAGAACAACTTTAGACTAGTTTTTCACCGTCCACCGGGTACTGGCAACTGGGGACTGTCTTCAAACCAACTGTGCCACGGCGCCTTTGTTATCGCAGACTGATGCTATCGCCGATTCCAGCACGTCAAGCGCCTCATCCATCTGCTCTTTCGTGATCACTAGCGGCACCAGAACGCGGATCACATTGGAGTAAGTCCCAGCGGTGATAGTGATCAATCCGTGCTCGTAGCAATATTGTGTGATCTTCTTGGTCTCGTCAGTCGCGGGAACCTTCGTGTCCAGCGATTGCACGAGTTCAATCGCCTGCATTCCGCCGAGTCCGCGAACATCGCCAATGATCGGCCATCGCGTCTGCCATTCGCGGGCGCGACGCTGGAAATGATCTCCCAGTTCATCGGCTTGGGAAAGCAGGCCTTCTTTTTCAAACAGATCGAGCACCGCGAGCGCGGCAGCGCACGAGAGCGGATTCCCCGCGAAAGTTCCGCCCAGCCCGCCAACCCCGGGAGCATCCATGATTTCAGCGCGTCCGGTGACGGCAGCCAGCGGCAGCCCTCCACCCATTGATTTAGCGCTAACGATTAGATCTGGTTCAATCCCATAGCGCTGGCTGGCAAAAAGAGCTCCCGTGCGCCCGAACCCGGACTGCACTTCATCCGCTATGAAAAGAATGCCATGCTTATGGCACAGATCCACCAGCACCTCGAAATAGTCCGGAGGAGGTGCAACAAATCCTCCTTCTCCCAGTACCGGCTCGGCGATCACGGCCGCGACTTCCTCATTCGCCACTACGCGTTTGAACGTGTCTTCCAGATGCCGTGCGCAATAAAGATCGCACGATGGATATTTCTTCGAGTATGAGCACCGGTAGCAATAAGCAAACGGCACCCGATAGACCTCACTCGGAAACGGCGCAAATCCCGCCTTGTAGGGATGAGTCTTGCTGGTCAGCGCCAGAGTCAGCATCGTCCGCCCGTGGAATGCGTCCTCGAACGCGATGATCCCGGGCCGCTTGGTGTAGGCCCGCGCAATCTTTACAGCATTCTCCACCGCCTCGGCGCCGCTGTTCACAAAAATCGTCTTCTTCGCGAACTTGCCCGGCGTGACTTCATTCATCCTTTCAGCCAGGCGGACGTAGCTCTCATACGGCGTAACCTGCACGCAGGTGTGTAGAAATCTGTCGATCTGATCTTTTACCGCATTGACGACTTCGTCACGACGATGGCCGACATTGATGCACCCGATTCCGCCCGCAAAATCCAGATACCGGTTGCCGTCAACGTCTTCGAGCCATGCATCCTCGGCTTTGGCAACATAGATAGGTGTGCCGTGAGAAAGCCCGCGTGGCACAGCTTTCGTGCGCCGTTCCTGCAGAGCCTTCGACTTCGGTCCCGGTATAGCAGTGCGTAATTGAATGGTGGACATCGTAAGATCCTAGGTGGTCAGTGGCCAGATATCTTGTTTTGCGCAGACTGGCCACTGGTCACTGACCACTGGCCCATGCCTCTCAGTACCAGCCGATCGGCGCCTCGTTCAAATTGATGTGCACCTGCTTGGTCTCGAGATATTCCTCGATGCCCCACGGTCCGAGTTCCCGGCCAAAGCCCGACTGTTTGAAGCCACCCCAGGGAGCCTCCACGTAAGTCGGCTGCATGTGATTCACCCAGACGATTCCAGCTCGAAGGGCCTTCACACTGCGCATGGCCTTGAAGATATCGCGTGTCCAAACAGCTGCCGCCAGCCCGTAAGGAGAATCATTCGCGATCTTCATCGCGTCCTTCTCGTCTTCAAACGGAATCACCGCGGCCACCGGACCGAAGATCTCCTCTCGCGCAATCCGCGCGCTGTTGGTCACGTCATAAAAAATCGTCGGCTGGACGTAGTAGCCCTTCGCGAATTTCTCAGGGCGTCCGCCACCGGAAGCCAGCTTCGCCTCTTTCTTGCCGATTCCGAGATACTCATTCACTCGTTCGTACTGCTCTTTGCTGACGAGTGGCCCCATCTTCGTCTCGCGTTCCAGCGGCGGGCCAAGCTTGATCTTCTTCGCCTTCTCCGCCATCGCCTCAACGAAGTTCTTGTAGATCGACTTCTGCACCAAAATGCGGCTGCCCGCCGAGCAAACTTCGCCCTGATTGATGAAGACCCCAAAGAGCGCTCCATCGATGGCAGCTTCGAAATCCGCATCAGCAAAGAAAATATTCGGAGACTTCCCCCCCAACTCCAGCGTGACGCGCTTCACCGTGTCAGCCGCCTGCTTGACGATAATCTTGCCAACCGCAGCGCTTCCCGTGAACGCAACTTTATTGACGTCCGCATGCTGAACGATCGGGGCGCCACACGTTTCTCCAAAGCCGGTCACGATGTTCACTACTCCCGGCGGCAGTCCGCATGCAGCAAAGTGTTTTGCGAACGCCAGCGCCGTGAGCGGCGTCTGCTCGGCCGGCTTGAGAATGCACGTGCATCCGGCAGCCAGCGCCGGCGCCAGCTTCCACGCCGCCATGAGTAGCGGATAGTTCCATGGAATGATCTGTCCCGCGACGCCCACCGGCTCCTTCAGCGAGAGCGACATCGCGTTGTCCGGAACAGGATTCACGTGGCCGGTAATCTTGGTCGCGAGGCCGCCGTAGTACTCAAAGCAGGTAGCTACATCGTTCAAGTCATACTCGGCTTCGACAATTGGCTTGCCCGTATTGCGGCACTCGAGTTCCGCTAATGCCGGAAGATTTTCCCGGACTTTGTCGGCCAAACGAAACAAAACGCGGCCGCGCTCTTGCGCCGTGGTCGTTGCCCATGGACCTTCTTCGAATGCCGCCTTCGCAGCTGCTACTGCACGATTGACGTCCTCGGCATTCGCATCAGGAACCTGCGCAATCACCTCTTCGGTCGACGGATCGTAGACCGGGAATGATTTCCCGGACTGGCTGGCGACCCATTCGCCGTTGACGAACATCTGATATGTCATGACTTCCGTTTGTACTCCGCTAGGCATCATGGCCTCCAGGGGCTAGCCCCGATCTCACGTACACTTAGCGAGCGTCGCTCGCCGGGACAACCGACACGGCCGTTCCCATATGGACCCGTTTCGCCGCTTTCTTGCGGCCGTAAACGAAAAAGAAAAATGCGGCCAGGCCGACAGCAAACAAGGTCATGCCCACCATCCAGACCTCATACCAGAACAGCGACGAAATCTGCTGTGCAGGGAAAAATACGAGAGCAATCCCGAGAGTCGTAGTCAGGAATCCGCTTAGACCCGCCACGAACATAGCAGTCCTACCGTACTGACCCTTCGGCGTTGGCTCAGTTACCGCAAACTTCAAGAGCGCACCGAACATATACAGGAACGGGACGAGTTGCAGTACGACGGCCAGCGACAGCAACTTCTGAAATGTTTCCTGCACTCCGGCTCCGACAAAGTTCAGTATCACCAGCACCGCCGAAACACATCCCTGCAAGATCAGCGCCGCATATGGAGTCGCATAACGCGGATGCACATTCCCCAGCCAGCTCGGCATGTAGGAATCCAGTCCGGCGACAAACGGGATGCGAGCCGAACCGCCCATCCACGCCGAACCAATACCCGCAATCGAGAGGCTCAACAGAATCGCGAATGGAATCGATATCCATCCCACACCCACACGCCCGGCCATATGCGTTACGGCTTGAACAATGCCCTGCAGCACGTTTAAGTTCTTGCCCATAGCGATCAACAGCGTGAGTGTCGCCCCAATATAGAGAGCGCCCGAAAGAACGCCGCCCCAGGCGACCGCTCCCGGCAAGGTGCGCTGCGGATCCTGAATCTCATCGCCCATAACCGATGCTAGTTCCAGTCCAACGAGCCCAAAACAAATCACTCCAAAAGAATTCAGGACAAATTTCGGGTTTGCCGGTATAGCGAAGTCGGCGCGGGTAATCGTCGTACCGAAGCGCAAGAAGATCACCACTCCAAGCCCGATCAGAACAGCCGCAGCCACAAACGTCCCGATCGCGCCCAGGTTATTGATCCACTTCCCCACGCCGAGCCCCAGAATGTTGAACAGGGTGAGCAAAGCCAACAGAGTGAGTGAAGCGATGGAAGCAAAGATCTTGTTGTCCGCTAGCCCCTGATGCCCCGGTCCAAGCACATACACCGACACGCCGACGAAATAAAGCATCACCGTCGGCACGTAGAGCATGTTGTTGGTCCAATAACACCAGCCCGAAAGGAAGCCGTGGAAATCTCCGAAGACCTCCTTGGCCCACAGGTACACGCCACCTTCCCCTGGATATCGATGGGCAAGTTCGATCACCGCAATTCCTTGCGGCCAGAAGAACAGAAGCAGCGAGATGATCCACAGCCAGATGGTCACTCCACCATTGGCGGCGATCGACGGCACCACATTGAGGTTGAACACCGCCACCACAAACAGCAGAACCAGATCGCGCCGCCCAAGCGCGCGGATCAAGTGTGGAGTATCGGATTGTGAAGTCGAGGACAAAATCGTTGATCAGCTGCTAAGGGCCTAGGGCTACTCACCGTCTTCATGTTTCCTAACCAACCTAGCCCCTGGCCCCTAATCCCTGGTTTTTAATGCGCTACTTCCGCCGGCACCCTCTCATTGCGCTCCTGCTGCGCTTTCGCCAGCGAAACTGCGATGTCGTCGAATGCGGCAATATGCTTGTCGATATCAGCCTCTGTGTGCTGGACCGAAATCGTCCACTGCTCATCCCACCAGTACGGCTGCGCCATGACGCCCCGGTTCACCATGCCGAACCAGTAGTGACGCCACAGATCGATGTCGACCACCGTCCAGTCGCGGTAATTCACGATTTCTTTCGGATAGAGCATGAGCGCGCCGTTCGCACCAGCTTGCGCGATGTACGCTTGCAGCCCTACCTTCGCGATGATCTTGCGATATCCCTCGGACAGTTTCTTGCTCAGCTTTTCGACGTGCGTGTAGTTGTCACGCGTCAGCACTTCACGGAACGTTGCCAGTCCGGCAGCCATCGACACCGGATTCGTGTTGTACGTGCCGCCGTGAAAGACCTTGTGCTGCGAGATCAGGTCCATCACCGACTTGTGCGTGCCGAATGCCGCCAGCGGCAGACCGCCTCCGATCGACTTCGCCAAACAGATCATATCGGGAGTCACGCCAAAGTATTCACTGGCGCCGCCCCAGCAGAGCTTTGCACCGGTTTTCACTTCGTCGAAAATCAGCAGCGCGCCATTCTTGTCACAGATCTCGCGCAGCCCTTTCAAAAATCCGGGTTGCGGCATGCAGAGTCCGACGTTCATCAGGATCGGTTCGAGAATGATCGCCGCGATCTCTCCCGGATTCTCCCGGAAACGCCGCTCCACCGTGTCGAGATTGTTGAATGTCGCAATCTTCACGTTTTCGAGCGATGCCTTGGGTACGCCCAGACCGCCTGACACAGAAGTCGGAGCATTGATGTCGCCATAGTCCGGCGCGTGCGGCTTAACACTCACCAGCGCAGCGTCGTGCAATCCGTGGTAGGCACCTTCGAACTTCACGATCTTGTCCCGCCCGGTAGCGGCCCTGGCCAGACGCACGGCGTGCATCGTGGCTTCCGTACCACTATTGCCGAAGCGGCACATTTCAACCGGGAAGCGATTGCACACTTCCTCGGCGAGTTCCCACTCCATATCGTGAGGCATGCCGAACATGGTGCCGGTGGAAAGGCGTTTTTCGACCGCCTTCATTACTGCCGGATGGCAGTGTCCCGCCATCAGTGCACCAAACGTCAGGTTGTGATCGATGTATTCGTTGCCATCGAGATCGCGGAACTTGCTGCCGCTGGCTTCCTTCACAAAAATTGGCCAGGGATCGTACGCACGATAGTTGCTGGCAACTCCCAGCGGAATGCGTTTGAGATTTTTCTTGTGCGCTTCGGCGGACTTCGGTGTCCGCCGCTCGAAAGTCGAGAGCTCTTTTTGCAGATCGGGGTACATCATGTTCTCCGGAATAACTCAAGCCGGCTCATGGCGCGGCCATTAGATTGCCGGGCGGCACAAGTCCGCCCGGGATATTTCATCAGAAGAAGAACTTCAAAGCGAACTGCATCAACCGAGGGTCGCGAGTCTGTGTGACCTGGCCAAATTGAGTTCCATCTGAACTGTTGCCGTCCGGGTTGAAGAACTGAGTGTGATTGAAAATATTAAACAACTCTGCGCGGAAATCCACGCGCCGAGTTTCCGAAATCTTGAAAGTCTTCAGCAATGCGAAGTCGGTATTGCTGATGTGTGGTCCGCAACAAATAGTTCGCGGTGCGTTCCCGATGCGTCCGAAAAGACTGGGGTCAATGCTGGTGTCCTCTGTAAACGTGCTTGGGTCGAAGAAGTAATTGCAGACGCCGCTAAAGCAGGTAGACTGCGGCTTTCTCGTCTTAAACGGTTTCAATTGGTCAGGCTGACCAGGCAACTCAAAGTCGAAGCTGTACATGAGTTCATTGTCAGCAGAAGAAATGAGGCGAATTGGGAATCCGGTCTGGAAAGTGGTAATCCCGGAGATGGCCCAGCCATTTAAAATCTGTCCACTTATGCCGCTAAATCTGCTCTTGGGGAGTTCCCAATAATAGCTCAGCACAATCCGATGGCGGGCGTCGAAAGTAGAGAGGGAGCGACTGCTGCCTGGGTTGATTGGGTTCAGAATTCCTTCGAAGCTGGATGCCTCGTCGAACGACTTGCTGAAGGTATAGGCCGCGGTGAATTGCAGGCCATGCCCGAAGCGCTTGTCGAGCGATGCCTGGAAGGAATTGTAGGCAGAGTTGGCGATTGTATCCTGGGCAAAGATGCTGCTAAACACGGGAACTTGATCCGCCGGGCAGCCCGTGCCAGTCAATGGGTCGCACTGCGGAGACGAGTACCGGCGGAGACCCACAAAATTCAGATTCTGCCCGTTGAGCGGTAAGGTTGTGCCGTCTGGCATGTGAAAGATGGAGATTGGATTTACTGGATCCGTCGCGACCGTGGGATCGAGCAGGACGTTGAATTGGCTATCGGCAGAGAACTGTCCGCACGTCCCATTGCTTCCGAAGGACTGGACATTGGTTTCGTTGTGACTGGCCAAAGCAGCTATGTCAAGGCAAGTTTGAGGATTGCCGTAGTTGAGATCGTGGGTGGCGAGCAGACGGTGTCCTTGTGAACCGACGTAGCCCAACATCAGTTTGAGGTCACTCCTGAGTTGATGTTCGATGGTCAGATTGTACTGGTCGGAATATTGCGAGCGCATGTTCGGCTGAAACTGTCCGAACAAGAGAATAGGCCGGAAGACACCCCAATCCACAGGCTGGTTACGCGGTGCCTGCAGGATTCCATTGGCCGGATTCGGATAGGTGAGGACATCCGGACCACCCTGATCAACGAAGGGAGTGTTGAAGAGCGTGTTGACCGGAAATGTGCTGACTCCGAACGGCGGCTCGGCGCTGAACTGCTCCAACACCAGTTGCTCGATGGGGTTGTAGAACATTCCCCACCCAGCCCGAATGCTCGTCTTACCTGATGTTCCAGGACTCCAGGCAATGCCGATTCGAGGTGCAAACGCCTTGTGATACGTCTGCGTCAACCCCCCCGGAACTCCCGGATCTCCCGGCACAAGGAGGCCTATTGGGGTCATAGACGAGCAGTCGGTATTAACCGTATCGGCGCATGGATAAATCTTGCTCGTCTGGCCCGGCCGGAATGTTTGCACATGCTTGCTGATGTCCGCGATGGGGGTGTTCAGTTCCCATCGAAGCCCATAGTTTAATGTCAGGTTGGGCCTAATTTTCCAGCTGTCCTGCGCAAACAGATACAACGCGGTGGAGCGCACATTTTCGACCTGAGCTGAACCTTGGCCGTAGGAATCCGGAAGACCCATCAGGAAATCCGGGTAGAAGTTCGTGGCATTCGCGCCAACCACGCTGTTGGTTCCCGATCCGGCGTAGAAGAATTCACCGTTGACGTCAAAATACAGAGTCTGGTCGAACCGTTGCCGACGGACGTCGCCGCCAACTTTGATGGTGTGACGGCCCGTAACTTTTGTCAGGCTATCTGACCACTGGAACGAGTTTCCCACCTGGGGCAATTCGCCTTCGCCATTGTTTCCGATGGTGAACCCACCATTAATTTGAATGAAGGGCAACCCCTCGTGCTGTGGCCCAAGGCCGGGATGAATACCGTAAGGTCCGCCTAGGGGGTCCGAAGAGTTGTCGCCGTAAAAGCACGGCGGCGTTCCGAGCGCCCCACTAAGCCACGACGGTGCCGATGGGCAGGAATCCTGCATGAGGCTAGTCCGTTGTGGATGTTGAAAGGTTCTCTGCGCCTCGCGATTGTAGTTGAACCGAAACTCATTCACGGTGCTGTTGCTGATCGTCCAGGTGTGTGTGAGGTTCCACTGCTGAAAGCGCTCATTGATGGCGGACGCGAAACCGGGCACGTTTGCGCCCGCAGCCTGGAATTGAGCGAATGGCAGAACGATGCTGTGATCGTCGAAGTAGTAATATCCGCTGAAGTTCTGTTTGTCGTTAATGCGATGGTCGATCTTGACCGTGAATTGATCACCACGTTCGGGCTGTACTGGAGACGTCTGTACAGTATTGGTGCCCGCGGAAGCGTTAGGCACCAACTGCAAGAGATCAACAGCAGTGGAATCCATGCACGCCAGAGGTATCACGTTATTGGGAAAGATGGCGGAATAGGCCACTCCATCGTGAACAGAATCTGTTGCACCTATAGCCGTCGACGCGGCTTGACACCCCGCGCGTTGTTGCAACGCATAGGACTGCGTCAGAATTCCTTCAAATGGATCGGTATCCGAAAAATCGGCTACCATCTGACCGTTTACCAAGTTGTTAGGCCCGGGAAGCTCTTGCGCGGTCGGAACAGTTACGACGGGCGAGGGAATTCCCTGGCGAATCCGCCTGCCTTCGTACGAAGTAAAAAAGAACGTTCGATCTTTCTTGATCGGCCCGCCGAGAGTGCCCCCAAACTGGTTCTGATTGAACTTCGGTTTCTGACACGGCGGTGCGAAACAATAGTTTCCGGCGTTGAGTACTGTATTGCGGAAGAATTCGTACACGTTTCCGTGCAGTTCGTTAGTCCCGGATTTCGTCACCACATTCACCACAGAGCCTGAGTTTCGCCCATACTCCGCATCAAACGTATTGGTCAGGACGCGAAACTCCTGAATGCTGTCCGGCGAAGGTTGGACTGTAGGCAAGTTAACGAACTGATCGTTGGCGTCGCCGCCATTCACACTGAAGTTATTTGAACGCCCGCGGCCTCCATTCACGGATACCGCGCCAGCATTGTTGCTGCCATAAACAATCGAATTGCTGGAACCAGCGGTCGACATGACGCCCGGCTGCAATTGAAGAAATTGATACGTGTCACGCGAATTCAGCGGAAGCTCGCTGACCGCGCGATCGCCGACAACAGCGCCCAATTGCGTGCTGGTCGTTTCCACCAGCGGCGCCTCGGACGTTACGTCCACAATTTCCTGTGCCGCGCCAACCTGCATGGCTATGTTGAGCGTGATCACCTGATTGATGTCGAGGCTCACCGCTCGTCGCACATTCTTCTTGAACCCCGTGAGATCGAACTCGAGGCGATAGGTGCCAACCGGAACTTCGACGAAATCATAGTCTCCCCCGTCATTCGTCTTGGTGTCGCGGCTCACGCCGGTTGCCTCATTCACCAGCGTCACCTTCGCGTTTGGCAATACGGCGCCCGCGGGATCGGTAACGCGGCCCAATATGCGTCCGCTAGTACCCTGAGCTATTAGGAAAGTAGCCAACAAAGGACAAAGGGCAGCAAGGCATACTGCGAACCTAACGGCTCGACGTGACGGCATGAGACCTCCGCATAACCGGGAAAGTGTTGGGATTTATGCTGAAATTCTACCGATTGCTTCCAGCCACAACCTTGCTATAATCCCGCAAGGTTAGAGAAGAGGGGCGGGGCCTGTCAAGGACAAAAAAATGCGTCACAGCGATTGAATTTTCGAATCAATCGCGTGATCTACCGCACCCTCAAATCGCATCCGGCAAATGCCTGAACTTTACTTGAAAATCGGAGACGTCGCCCGCAAGATCGGCGTCTCCCCCTCCGTGATCCGCTCGTGGGAAAGCCTCGGACTGGCCTCCCCCCAGCGCACCCAGAGTAAGTACCGCCTCTACACCGCAGACGATGTGAAGTTGCTAAAGCGCGCCCGTTTTCTGCGCAAAGTCCGCGGACTCAATGCCGCCGCAATCGTGCAACTGCTCAAGCGCGAAGGAAAGCTAAAGTCCGCAGCGAATGGAAAGCCTAGTGCCATTGGCGCCCAACTCCGCCAATTGCGCACCCGGCGCGGAATGTCGCTCGCGCAGGTCGCGGAAAATGTCGGGATTTCCGTCGGATTCCTCAGCGCCCTCGAGCGCTCCCAGATGAGCGGCTCTGTCGGCACACTCCGCAAGCTGGCCCGCTTCTATAAAACCAACATCCTTGATTTCTTCGATGCCAGCGGCGCCAGTGGCCGCCAGGTGCGCCCTGCCCAAAGAAAGGTGCTCGAAGCCGGCGAAGGAGTTCGCATGGAACTGCTCGCCTGGGGCGATACCGTGATGGAGCCTCATCTTTTTCGGGTTGCTCCCGACGCAGGCAGCGGTGAGTCCTACTCTCACGAGGGCGAAGAATTTATCTACGTACTTCGTGGTGAACTTGAGATCACCGTCGACGGCGAGAAATATCATCTCAAGCCCGGTGACAGCTTCTATTTCGAAAGCACCACCTCGCATCACTGGAAGAATCCGGGTCGCAAAGAAACCTTATTACTATGGGTGAATACGCCCCCAACGTTCTAGATAGTCTCACGAGTTTTGCAAGGGCACGGCTTTCGGCCGCGCCGCCAGGATCACGAAACACCGGGGCTTTGGCCCCTGGAGGAAACATGCCGCGGGCCCGCATTGCTTGTGTCCTGTCGCTGTTGACGATTGTGATGTTTGCCGGATCCTGCACCACGAAAGTTCCTAGCCTGAACCTGCTCGTATGGGAAGGCTACGCCGATCCGTCATTTGTGAAAGCATTTGAGGACCAACACCACTGCAAGATCTCCGCTTCGTACATGGGGTCAAGCGACGAACTCATGGCAAAACTGCGTGGCGGCAGCGCAGGTAACTATGACGTCATCTCTCCATCGAGCGACGTTGCCACGTCGATTGCAACCGCCGGCCTCGCCGCTCCCCTCGATCTCACCAAGCTCCCCAGCTACGGACAGCTTTCGGCGCAACTCACTTCCCTGCCTCTCGTGCGCTCGAACGGCAAGGTCTACGGAGTCCCGTTCATGTGGGGGCCCGATCCGATCATTTACGACACCACTGCCTTCCCTCAGCCACCGGATTCGTGGACTTTGTTCTGGGATTCCAGGTACAAGGGAAAGATTTCTGTCTGGGACGACCTCTCCACCGTTTACATGGCGGCGCAGGTACTCGGCTACGACAAGCCCGATCCTTCGCAACTCTACAATCTGACCGACGCCCAACTCGAAGCCGTAAAGAAGAAGCTTCTCGAGCTGAAGCCGAACGTAAGAAAGATGTGGGCTACCGGTGGTGAGCTTACGAATCTGTTTCAGAGTCACGAAGTCGTGCTCGCCATGGGATGGCCCTTGAATACGTCAGATTTGAAAAAATCCGGCTTTCCTGCCGGTGAAACCATTCCCAAAGAGAACACCACCGGCTGGATCGACCACCTCATGATCACCGCCGCCAGCGAAAATAAGGAACTGGCCACGCAGTTTCTCGAATACATGATCGAGGCCAAGACGCAGAAACTTGTCACCGACAAGACACACTACGTTCCCTCCAACCCACAGGCCGCACAATTCATGACAGCCGAAGATATGAAAACGTTGCATCTCGACGATGTCGACAACTACCAGAAGCGGATTTATTTCTGGCAGAATGTGCCCCGCCGTGCCAAGTACACCGAAATCTGGAATGACGTGAAAGCGGCGCAATAGATCAACGCGACAAAAGGCTCTGTGAGCACCCCATCCACCGCAAGGCCGGCATTACTCAGCATCCGAAACATCGCCAAGAGTTTCGGACGCAATCTCGTGCTCCGCGATGTTTCGCTTGAAATCGCTGAAGGAGAATTCCTCACCATCCTCGGCGAAAGCGGCTCAGGGAAAACCACTCTGCTTCGCATCATCGCCGGTTTCGAGTCGGCCACCTCCGGCGAACTCTGGATGGGCCGTGAACGTCTCGACCAACAGCCTCCGTATCGCAGGCGCGTGAACACCGTTTTCCAGCACTACGCGCTCTTTCCTCATTTGACCGTCGAGCAAAACGTCGCTTATGGACTGCGCGTTGCTAAGCGCCCCGAAACAGAGATCAAAGAGCGAGTTTCCGCCGCACTCGAAAAAGTCCAGATGTCGGCGCACGCCCCAAAGAAGCCGTCAAAAATAAGCGGAGGACAGCAACAGCGGGTGGCGCTGGCGCGCGCTCTCGTCAATCGCCCCCGCCTTTTATTGCTCGATGAGCCACTCTCCGCGTTGGATGCCAACCTGCGTCGTCAGATGCAGGTGGAGTTGAAATCTCTACAGCGCGAGGTTGGCATCGCGTTTGTGTTCGTCACCCACGACCAGGAAGAAGCGATGGTCATGTCCGACCGAATCGCGCTGTTGCGCTCGGGTGAACTCGAGCAGGTAGCCTCACCGCGCGAAATCTACAGCCGACCAGCGACGGCCTACGCCGCACAGTTCATTGGCCACACCAATCTACTGAAGGCGGAGGTTCAAGGCGGCGTTGCTCGCTGCGGCACACTCTCGTGGCCGACCCAACTCCCCGACGGACAGGCACTCTTCTCACTTCGCCCGGAAAACATACGAGTGAGCACCGGCGCAACATCCGACGGTGCTGTCCGACTTGACGCGCGCGTTACTCAGCACGCATTTCATGGAGCCACTGAACTGATTCGCGCCCAATCGACCGATGGCCAAATACTAGTCGTGCGCACCTCCGCTGGGGCTGCTGCCCAAGATCAACTCGCTCTCGAGTTCTCCCCGCTGGACGCGACCCCCGTCCGCGAGTCGCCGGAGCGGAACTAATGTTCTCTCGATCCTACAGAGCTGCCGTCACGGTGCCGCCGCTGGTATGGGTCTCAGTGTTCCTGCTGGTGCCGTATCTTCTGATGTTCTGCTACAGCTTCTGGGCGGTTTCGGCCTCGCAAACCATCGTGCACTCGTGGGACTTCCACAACTATAAAGATCTCCTCACAAAATCCGTTTACGGGGAAACTCTTTTGCGATCTATGTGGATCGCCACCCGCGTGATGCTCTTATCTCTCCTTCTTGGATATCCACTCGCCTACTTTCTCTCCTTTTATGGCGGCAAGAGAAAAGACTTGCTCTATCAAATGGTGATCATTCCTCTCTGGGTCAGCTACCTGGTGCGGGCCTACGCGTGGAAGACAATCCTCGGCTCCGATGGTGTGCTCAATACTCTTCTCCAGTATCTGCATCTGACCAGTCACCCCCTGGACTTTCTGCTCTACAGTCCGTTTGCAGTGGTTCTCACGCTCACCCACATATACACGCCGTTCGCAATCCTCCCGATCTACGCGGCGCTGGAACACGTACCTCGCAATTTAGTCGAAGCCTCACACGACCTGGGAGCAACACCCCTGCAGACGTTCTGGAAAGTAATTTTCCCGCTCTCGATTCCCGGCGTTGTAGCAGGTGCAACCTTTGCGTTCGTTCTGAGCCTGGGCGATTTCCTCGCTCCGCTTCTAATCGGTGGCCCGAGTGGAATCATGATTTCGAATATCGTAGTCAGCTTATTCGGCGCAGCCTACGACTGGCCTCTCGGTGCCGCCATCTCACTAAGCATGCTGGTCATTGTCGTCAGCCTCTTGTTCTTATCCGAGCACCTCGAGAAGAAATGGAGTTTCTCCTGAAGCCTCAGATGAGCCTTGTCATCCCGATGAATATTGTCATCCCGACCGGAGATTCTCTTTCCCCAAGGGAAAGAGAATCGGAGTGGAGGGACCTTGCGTCATCCCCGTTGTCTAAACGAAAGTTGCGGATCTGCCTGCCATGACCAACGATCCTGAAAGCAAGCTGCGCTTTCGATGGCTGGCGCTCCACGCAGCTGCTGTGTTCGCATTCCTCTATCTCCCTATCGCGGTTCTCATCCTCTATTCCTTCAACGGACAAGGCGTCGGAGGATTTCCCCCACATCACCTGACTCTCGACTGGTACCGCATTCTTTTCTCCGACGCCGCCATTTGGGACTCGGTTCTTAACAGCCTGCAGGTCGCATTTGCCGCAATGCTCATTTCGCTCGCGCTAGGGATTCCCGCAGCACTGGCGCTCGATCGCGCACATTTCCCCGGCAAAGCGCTATTCCGCCGCCTCGTCCTCCTGCCGTTGATTCTTCCCGGCATCATTACCGGCCTGTCGCTCCTGATGCTATTCAACTTGATCGGCAAGCATCTGAACCTGACGACGATCATCCTTGGACACGGCACCGCTCTCATTTCCGTCGCCACGACAGAAGTTTTCGCAGGTCTACAGAAACTCGATCGCGCACAGGAAGAGGCCTCGCTCGACCTCGGCGCAAACTACTGGCAAACGTTCTGGCGAGTCACAGTGCCGAACTTGAAGCTCCCCATCATCGGCGCCGCGCTCCTCATCTTTACGCTCTCCATGGACGAAATCGCTGTCAGCTTCTTCCTTATCGGACGCGACAATACACTCCCGCTCGAAATCTGGGGACGTCTCCGCCGTGGCATCACCCCAGAGATTAACGCGGTCTCCACAATCATCTTCATCTTCTCTCTAGTTACGATTGTCTTCTGGTATCGCCTGCGCGTGCGAGCGGAAGGAAGTATAGAAGCAGGAGCGGAACTGCTAGCGACGAACGAATAATTACTTTTGGGTGCCCCACTTCTGGCCGGCTTTGCCAGAAGTGGGGATTTTCGGCTGCGCGGCAGACTGAGATTTCGATCACGTGCGGGTTTCTACTTCCCCGCCTCCGGCACCAACGCGCGGAACTTCAACATCGGCTCGATCTGCGGCTCTCCCCCTGCCCACTCCGAATACATCTTTCCAAGTTCCTCGGTATTTCCCCGCGAGAGAATCATCTGCCGGAAGCGATCCCCGTTTGCCCGCGTCAGCCCTCCGTGATCTTCGAACCACTGAAACCCCGAGTGATCCAGCATCTCGGCCCACAGATACGCGTAATATCCGGCTGCATATTCATCCTGCCAAATATGCGCGAAGTAACTCGTCCGATACCGCGGAGGGACGGCATTCAGAGACAGATGTTTCGTCTTCAGCGCCTGCACTTCAAAATCGTCCACTTGTTGCAGTGGAGCATTTGGCGGCAGCGTATGCCACTGCATATCGAGTTCGGCGGCAGCCACAATCTCCGTCAGCGCATAACCCTGATTGAACTTTGACGCCTTTCTCACCTTGGCAACCAACTCCTCGGGCATCGCCGCACCCGTCTGGTGGTGCTTGGCGTAGTGCTGGAATACAGCCGGATAGCTCGCCCAGTTCTCATTAAACTGCGACGGAAACTCCACGAAGTCGCGCGCCACCTGCGCTCCCGAAAGCGTCGGATAGGTCGTGTTCGCAAACATCCCATGAAGCGCGTGTCCGAACTCGTGAAACATCGTCACTACATCACGGAAACCAAGCAGGGCCGGTTGTCCAGGAGCAGGCTTCGCGAAGTTCGCAACATTGAAAACAACCGGCAAAGTGCCCAATAGCTTCGACTGGTTCACGAACACTTCCATCCACGCGCCGCCGTTCTTATTGTCCCGCTTGAAGTAATCGCAGTACCACAGCGCGAGTTGCTTCCCGTCGGAATCGAATACGTCGAACACGCGAACGTCCGGGTGATAAACCGGAATATCGTGCCGCTCTTTGAGAGTGATCCCATACAGTTGGGTCGCCGTGTAGAAAACCCCATTCTCCAGTACATTGTTCAGTTCGAAATAGGGCTTGATCTGATCTTCATCGAGATCGTACTTCGCCTTTCGCACCTGCTGCGCATAAAAGTCCCAATCCGATGCTTCAACAGCAAACCCGCCCTTCTGTGCATCGATCAATGCCTGAATATCTTTTCCCTCGGCGATGGCCTTCGCCGTAGCCCCCGGTACCAGGCTATCCATAAACTTCACCGCCGCTTCCGGAGTCTTGGCCATTTGATCCTGCAACTTCCAAGCCCCATAGTTCGGAAATCCCAGCAACTTGGCTTTCTGCGCGCGCACCTGCGCCATCCGCGCAACGGTTTCCCGAGTATCGTTCATGCCATCACGCTCGGCTCGATTCCAGGAGTTCTCAAAGATCGCTTGCCGCGTCGAGCGCTGACTCAGAGACCCGAGATCGGGCTGCTGCGTCGTATTCTGCAACGGGATTACATAGCCTTCAACCTTGCGGTCTTTCGCGGCCTGAGCCGCGCCTTTCAGGCGGGTCTCACTGAACCCGGCTAGCGCATTTTTGTCAGTCGTTACATACGCCGCAGCTTTGGTCGCAGCCAGCAGTTTCGTGCTGAATGCCGCCGACAACGTGGACTCCTCCTCATTCAGCTTCTTTAACTCACTCTTTTCGGCATCGGAAAGGTTCGCTCCGGCTTGCACGAATTGCTGGTAGTAGTACTCCACCAGTCGTAGCGATTCGGGATCCAGTTTCAGAGACTCGCGTTGTTTGTAGATCGTCTCCACCCGCTGAAAAAGTTTCGAGTCCAGAAAAATGGCATCCCGATGCGCAGCAAACTTGGGCGCCTCGATCTCCTGCAACTTCTCCAACTCCGGACTCAGATTCGCCCCTGTCACGGCGTTGAACACAAGCGACACACGGTGAAACAGTTGCCCCGACTTCTCTAGCGCGACCAAGGTGTTCTCGAACGTCGGCGGATCAGCATTCTCCGCAATCCCCCGCACTTCCTCGAGATGCTGCGCCATACCCGCATCCAACGCAGGCTGATAGTCACTATCCTTAATCTTGTCAAAAGGCGGCGCCTGCAAGGGCAAGGTGCTGGCCGCATAAAACGGATTGCTCGGCCCAAATTGCGTAGTCTGAGGTGAGGCCGCATTCGATGGCGTCTGCGGAAGTGCGGCGGCAATTAATATTCCGGTTTTCAATATCGTTGTAATTCCCTTCTGGATGCTTCTCATAATTTGATTCCTGCTTACCGGCAAACGATTGTAGCGAAGAAGATACGATGGTGTTTCATCATGGCACCGTTGAAGGACGATGAGTCGTAAAAGTAAACATGGCGACGTAAGGGATTGTGGGTTCGTGAAAGGGCGCGGCTTCAGCCGCGCCACCGAGGCTCACAGAAGTGTAGGCTTTAGCCCCTGAGGTCGTCATTCCAGATCGGATGGCTAGTGTCACACCCGCGACTGCACGTAGTAAAGTGGTATTACCCACAATTTTAGAAAGGTTCCCTTTTGAGCTCCAGCATTCGCAACATCGCCATCATCGCGCACGTAGACCACGGCAAGACCACGCTAGTAGACGCCATGCTGCAACAGAGCGGCACCTTTCGCTCCCACGAGCACCACGTCGAGCGTGTCATGGACTCCAATGAACTCGAGCGCGAACGCGGCATCACGATTCTGGCGAAAAACACTGCCATTTTCTATCACGATGTAAAGATCAACATCGTCGACACGCCCGGCCACAGCGACTTCGGCGGAGAAGTCGAACGCGCTCTCAAGATGGTCGACGGCGTCATGCTCCTGGTCGACGCCAGCGAAGGCCCGCTCCCGCAAACGAGGTATGTCCTGGGCAAGGCTCTCGAGGCGAAGCTCCCGCCCATCGTCGTGATCAATAAGATCGACCGATCTGACGCACGTCCCCAGGAAGTCCTCAACGAGATCTACGACCTATTCATCGATCTCGACGCGAAAGAAGAACAACTCGATTTCCCCGTCCTCTATACAAACGCCAAAACCGGCACGGCCACGACCGAAATTCAGGGTGGCGGAACCGATCTGCGCCCTCTATTCGACGCCATCCTGAAGACGATTCCCCCGCCGAAAGGCGATCTGGCCGGATCTCTTCAAATTCTTGTGGCCAACCTCGATTACAGCGATTATCTCGGACGCCTCGCCATCGCCCGTGTCTTCAATGGCAAGATGTTCACCGGCGAAGAGGTCGTGATTGCTAAGCTCGACGGCTCTCTTCAAAAGACGAAAATCACCAAACTCTTTTCCTTCTCTGGCCTGAAACGCACGGACATAACCGAAACCGAGTTAGGCGACATCGTTGCCGTCGCCGGCGTCGAAGGCATCACCATAGGCGAGACCATCACCGACGTCGAAAATCCCGCCCCGCTTCCCCACATCGCCATCGACGAGCCCACGATCGCCATGCTCTTTACGGTGAACACATCCCCGTTTGCAGGCAAAGATGGCCAGTACGTCACCTCTCGCAACCTGCGCGAGCGCCTCGAGAAAGAACTGTTGACCAACGTTTCCCTCCGCGTCGAAGACACGGGCACCACCGACTCCTTTAAAGTTCTCGGCCGGGGCGAACTTCAGCTTTCCATCCTTATAGAGATGATGCGCCGCGAGGGTTACGAACTCATGGTCGGCAAGCCCGAGATCGTTACCAAGCGCGACAATAAAACCGGCAAGCTGATGGAACCCGTCGAGCATCTCACCATCGACGTCCCAGAAGAATTTGTTGGCGTCGTCATGGAGCAACTCGGCTCCCGCAAAGGCGAAGTCACCAACATGCACAATCACGGCTACGGTCGCGTCCGCATCGAGTTCCGCGTTCCCAGCCGAGGTCTCATCGGCCTCCGCAGCCAGCTACTGACCGACACGCGTGGAACTATCGTGATGAACTCGCTCTTCGACGGATACACCGAGTGGCAAGGCGAAATTCCCCATCGTCTGACTGGAGCGCTCATCGCTGACCGTCCAGGCACTTCCACGGCGTATGCCCTCTGGGGGTTGCAGGAGCGCGGAGAACTTTTTGTAGGCCCCGGCATCGATCTCTACGAAGGCATGATCATCGGCGAAAACGCCAAAGACACCGACCTCGATGTCAACGCAGTCCGCGAAAAGAAACTCACCAATATGCGCGCTTCCACCGCCGACGAAGCCATCCGCCTCGTTCCGTTCAAACCGTTGAACCTTGAGCAGGCAATTGAGTTCATCGCCGACGACGAGTTCGTCGAGGTCACACCGAAATCACTCCGCCTCCGCAAAAAAGTTCTGCAAGCCAACAAGCGAAAGAAAAGCTCCATGGCAGTAGTGGAAGAAGCGTAGGCGAAGTCGAAGAAGCGCAGGCAGAGTCGTGGAAGGGGCGCGGCTCTAGACGCGCCGAAAGCGAATTATCGATTCGGCGGCTATAGCCGCTGAGGTTGGTCAGCTCATCGCCTGAATAACTGCATCGTGAAATCCCGCCCCAAACCCGCACACTCATCCAACGCAAAGAAAGACTTTCGCATGTTCCTGGTCCCCTGCAGCTGCGGCACCACCTTCGCCGTCGCCGAGAACTATGATCGTCAGGGAACCGCCTGGAGCCGCTACCTGATCTGCCCCGGCTGTGGCAAGCGCCACGACCCCAAGAACCGCCTCCTCCAGATGGGCTTTCATTCAGAAGGCTACTGGAAAGTCGATGGATGCTAACCCCTCGTCTGTCATCCTGAGCGCAGCGAAGGATCCCTTGCAGGCGATCATCGGCACTGACCTGTCAGGGAATTCCTATGAGTGGTTCTTTGCTCCTCGACAAGCCACGAGATGTCCCGTCCGCCCGGCACCCTCTCTAAATCCGCAATCCACCCAATCTGTAAATTGATTTTGAATTGACAAGCCATCCGGGGAAAACCTGCTATACTTCCCCGCGCATTCGACTGTTGCCAGCTCCGGTCTCGATTTTTTCAGGCCTTTCCGACCTGCCTAGTTCGTGAAACCGAGCTCGCACTTCCAACAGCTCAATGCAGGGGACGACGCGTGAAGAATATTTTTGTGGGGAATCTCAGCTTCAACACCAACGAAGATGAACTGCGGCAGGCATTCGAAGGCTATGGCCAGGTCGACCGCGTGAGCATCCTGACGGATCGCGATACGGGACGTTCTCGCGGCTTCGGTTTCGTTGAAATGGCAAACGACGAAGACGGCGAGAAGGCCATCACCGCACTGAACGGCAGTTCGATCGGCGGACGCACCATCAATGTCAACGAAGCCCGCCCAAAGGCGGAACGTGGCGGAGGCGGGGGAGGCGGCGGCTTTGGCGGTGGCGGAGGTCGCGGCCGCGGAGATCGGAATGGTCGCGGAGGCGGACGCCGGGAACGCTGGTAAAGCAGCTTCTCAGCCAGCGACACTATCCACACCGCACTCAGTTGCTCTGTCAGCCCGCTAGCGGACTTCTGCGCGCCACATTCTCAGTATTTGGTAACCAGTTCGACCACAGAATCACTGCAACCCAGGTTCGGCCGTAGCGATCTGAATCCGGCAACGTGTCATCGCGCGCGGCTTCACACCAAACGCACACAATTCTCCTGCTTTCACTTCTGGCAGAAAAAAAGGCATGCGGCCCTTCCGCATGCCCCAACTCGCACTTTAGACGGCTTCAACGAAACTAATCCAGCGGCGTTCCTGTTGAAGGATCGAGGAACACTCTACGAGCTTCGTGCCGGTGACTGAAATCGAACATCTGAGTAATGGAACTCGCGATGCCATCGAACGATCCCTGCCCGATGCGCTGTCCATTCAGCCAGTTATCTTCGATAAAGCGGATGATCGAGCTCTGATCGGTCACCGTGTGATCAACAAAATTCCGTCTCGCCCACCGCGAGATCACCAGCAGCGGCTGTCTCGGTCCGTACCCGCAACGGCCCATGGCGGGCGAACCGCTTACGCCCGGCAATGCCATCGCTCCATTGCCGCAGCTGCCTTGCGCAGTGAGCGCGTCAGCCGGGCCAGTCGACGTGTTCACGATCGGTCCCATCTGGTGGTCGTACCACCCATCGGAGTCGTCATACAGCACTACTACCGCTGTACTGTTCCAGCTCGGAAGCGTCTGAAGAAAGTTGATCGTCTTCACTAGAAACACCTGCTCGTCCAGTGGATCCGAATATCCAGCATGTCCGTCCTGGTAAGCCGGCGCTTTCAGAAAACTCACTGCGGGAAGGTTTCCAACTGCCGCGGCGGCAAAGAAATCCTGCAGGTCGTATTGATGATTGGCCGCGCCATCATGGCCAATTTCCGCCAGCGACGCCGGACGCGCATGCGTCGGGTTCGCCGTGGAAGGCCAGTAATTGAAGAAGGAGTGGTGCGGGATATAGTCGCCCGTCGTGCCGGCAAGCCCGGCCGAACTGCGTTTGCACCCTGTCGTACCGTTCGCATTCACGGTGTTCAGGTTGAAGCCTCCCATAAACCCGCCCCAGGTCACTCCCGCAGCAGACAGCAGGTTTCCAATATTCTGCCCGCTCATCGAAACCTGATTGCGCGTTGGATTAGAGCACACGTCCCCAATCGGGTCCGGGTCGCCAATCACGGTCAGACCGCCGTTCCCGTCGGTCACCTCGTCGCCCGTTCCGTTCAAGGTCGCGGCAACGCCGTTGGTCTGGCCCGCCACCAGGTTCATCAATCCGGGCGTCGAGGGCCCGAATGTCGAACTGAAAGAGTTGTCGCTCATCGCAAAGTACTGCGCGTAGTTCCACAAAGCAGTCACGGTGTTTCCGTCGTAGTAACCCATCACTTCATTTCCGCCGGAACTGGTGTCCGCGGGAAATCGGTCCATCACGCCCCCGTCGAACGCCAACTGCTCCGCGGTGTAGTCGTGGTCTTGGTCCGGAGTCACTGCTTGAGAACGGTCCAGCCGGAACGGATTAGAGGCTCCGGCACCATTCGCAGGATTGAGATTCGGATTGAAGTTCAGCAGTGCATTATTGAAACCGTTTACCGCGGGCGTGCCCGGAGCCGCAAAGAATTTCGGCTCGCCGGCTGGGTTAGTGGCTGCGGGATACGTTCCGAAATAATGATCGAACGAAACGTTCTCCTGGAAGATCACCACTAGATGTTTGATCGGCGTGGCCGTAGAAGAATCCCCATGTGAAGCGGGCGCGGCAAATGTAGGTAGAGCAGTTGGCCCCAGCGCCGTGGCCAAAGCGAGCGCGGTGGCCATCATCTTCCGGGGAGCATCTTTCTTGAGCGAATAACGCATTCAATCCTCCTGGTGCTTCTTTTATTGCCGGTGTGCGAAGAGGTCGGCAGGGCGCCGCCAAACACCGGCCTTGATCGGGATCAGAAAAGCCTATTCGTGCCAGGTTTCACCCCGGTTGCGGGAGAATGAATGCCAAATTAAAAAAGATTCACAGAAACAATCCAAACTGGGTGC
>Ga0070713_100000187_pt1 | contig 40877 bp, 66 predicted proteins | sample LARL82metaG_FD_65465 | JGI IMG/M metagenome (GOLD analysis project Ga0070713, IMG submission 65465) | Corn, switchgrass and miscanthus rhizosphere microbial communities from Kellogg Biological Station, Michigan, USA - LAR L8-2 metaG | ecosystem: Host-associated > Plants > Roots > Rhizosphere ... | reverse complement strand
GCGGGTCACGCCGGTGTCGGGGATCAGCTCGGCGAGCGGGCCCTCTTCAATCATCGGCTGCAAGGCGCGGTAGACGTTGTCGGTCTGGTCCTCGCTGGTCGCGGTGACCTGGATCCACGGCGTCGCCCAGGGCTGGCCCACCGGCTCTCCGGCCGCGTCCCAGCCTGCGAATCTGACCGGGCCGACCGCCTCAGCGCAGATCATCGCCGCCGAGAGCGGGCCCTTGCCCCACTTCTGAGGCCGGACGAGCTGCGACCGGCGGTAGGCCCACGCCGCGGCCCAATCCTCGGCGGTCGCGGCTGGCTTCAGGCGGTAGTGCCAGGCGAGGAAGGCCCACATCTCGTCGGTGAGCGTGTACGGCTCGCCAAGGCGGTCGCCGTCGGGGATAACACAGTGATCTTGGATCCACGCCCCGACCTCCCAGCCCAAACTCGGGAACTCACCGGCGTAGTCCGGGCCACGCCAGGGCACCTACTGCCCCGCGGCGGCCGGATCCACCAGGTGCATGCGGCGCTGGACGCTGGTCTTGGGCTTCGGCGCCGAGCGCTGTTCGCGGGCCTCGGCAAGCTCATCGGGAGCGATCTCCCAGCGGAGGCGGAGCATGGCCTGCGGCGACAGGCCGAGGCGGTCCTCGATCTGGCGTACCTCGGCCGCGGCCTTCGGCTCGCCGACGTCGGCCTCAGCGAGCAGAACAACGTAGCGGGCGACAATGCGCACGCAACCCACGCCGAGACGCTCCCAGGCTGCCGCCTGCGGCGTTGACCACAGCTCGGCCCAGACCTCGGAGTCGTAGCCGGCGTCGGTCAGCGGCCAGCGCGGCGGATCCCCCTGGCGACCCTCGGCGGGCAGCCGGGTCATGGCGATGGTCGGGTTGGTGCGACGACGCTGAGACGCCGGCTTCGGCGGCGGCCCCATTCCACTCATCATCTTCTCCTATGCCGTTGCGGCAGTTGCCGGGCGTTGCGCTCAGCGAGTCAGGAGTTGGTCGGGCAGCCGGTCGCCCTTTGCGGAGTTGCATCGCGCATGGGTGATCCGGACGTTGTCGGGGTCGTGCTCGCCGCCCTTACTCAAGGGCACGACGTGATCGGTCGTTGCACTCTCTGGATCCGGCCAGACCAGCGAGCGGTCTATCGGCTGCTCGCACAGGTAGCAGATCCAGCCATCGCGGTCGCCGATGGCCTCGCGAACCACGGGGCGGCCGGTCGAGGCGGCCTTCTTGGCCTGCTGGCGCTTCTTCCACCGCTCCTTGCGCGCCTCGGTCCACGGCTCCGGCTTCTGTCGGCCGTCAGCCCGGGACTCGCGATTCCACAGCACCTTGCCGTGCCGTTCGCAGCATGCTCGCTGGTTGGTCTGTTGCGGCTGGTAGCGCTCGCCGCACTCGGGCAGTTCGCAGGTGCGCTCCGGCAGCGGCTCGGCTAGACACCGGCCTCGGACTACCTCAATGCAGCGCTTGGAACAAAACTGTGCCGAAAGCTGCATGTGGGAGATGTCGACCCCGCAGGTTCCGCACGCCCGGGATATCGGACGAACCTCGTCGGGGTGGCGAGTCTTCCAGACTCGGCACTTCTGGCTGCACCAGCGCTTCGGATTCCGGTCTCGCGGACCAATCTCCAAGGGCACGCCGCAACCAAGGCACAGTCGTTCTTCCACTTCGACTCCCAGAGATGGCGGAAGCCCCGGCATCTCTGGTTGCCGGGGCTTCCTTCCTGCGGGGATCAGCCGCAGGCGCTTATGGGTTGAGCAAGATCAATAAAAATGGGGGACCCGTAGCCGGGGGCAGGCAGCTCCCCTGCGGTCCAGGTCAGAGCCATGATCGGGGTACCCCCCGTGGGGGGGTCTAGACCAATCTGGGCAGGCTGACCGCCAGCCGGCCTCAGTCGCGCAGGTTCCAGCCTCCCGGCTGGTAACGTGCCGTCTCCTTGCTGTGGCACGACCGGCAGACACCGCGCAGCCTGTACAGCGCGTCAGGATCCTGCGCGCCCTGCTCCACCAACTCGCGCCGGCTGGTCGGGTAGTGGTCGGCCACCGTCGACCGGGCCACGTTGCACACCACGCACACGCGGTCTCGTCGTAGCACAGCGCGTCGTGCTGCCTGCCACTGTGGGCCGCCATAGCCACGCTGAGCCGACGTGCCTCGCTGCTGCTCTGCTGCGCGCTTGTGCTCTGTGCACTTGCCGTCGAGCGTGAGGTGTGGGCAGCCGGGTGTGGTGCAGACGCTGAGCCGCTTGCGAACCACGGCGCCTCCCGGACATGACGAACGCCCCGATCATTGCTGATCCGGGGCATAGTTGTTCCGTCTGCAACAAAGTGTTGCATGCGCGCACTCCTGAGATCAAGTGCCGCCGTGACCTGCGCTTTGTGCCAGCGCTTGCGCCTGCTCGATGGAGTACAGCACACGCCCGCGCTTGTCGCTGCCGCGCGGCGTCAGTCGCCCTCGGTGCTTCCACGAACGGACCGTTGCCGGACTGACGCTCAGGAATGTGGCGATTGCCTGAGCGTCAGCGAGCGGTTCGTATCCGAGCATCATGCGGCGTGCATCTCCTCATCAGCCCGCAGCGTCCTGCCCAACAGCATCCATTGTGCCTTTGGCCAGCAGCTCCGGCACTTACGGCACCTGATCTCCTCGGCCATCGGATCCGCATACAGCGCCGCCTCACACGCCGTCTCGCCCACCAGCGCCGGACACGCGCCGATCCGCATCATGCCCGGCAGCAACCCGGCAGCAGCCCGGCACTGGCGCACGATGTCCCGCACCCCGGCCGCGAACTCGTCGATCGCCTGGTGCTCCTCAATCGCCCACGGCAGGTGCGCACGCAGCCACAGCACGATGGCCGACAGGTCGCGTTCGCTCGTTCCGCGGTGCGCCTCGGTCAGCCCGCGCAGGTCGCGCCAGTCCACCTCCCACGTCGCCAGGATCGTGACGATCCCGCCTCGCGCTCGCAGGCTCAGCGGCTCCAGCCGGACCGGCAGCGGTGCTGTGCGCGTCCCGGACACGCGTAAGCGGTCGCCGGCCGTTCCCGGTGCGAGTACGGCGCCCATGAGCGCGTACAAGCCGGGCAGCTCGGTCAGGTTGTCGCGCAGGCGGTCTGCACAGCGCTGGTGGCGGGTCTGCTCGCGTTCGGGGTCGAGCGGGCGGTGGCAGATGGTGCAGGCGGTCACTCGGCCACCTCGCGCCAGTCGGTCGGCCCCCACTGCCCAGCCAGCCGCGTTCCCAGAGACCACGAATCGCGGCCGATCGGCCACATCTCGCCGTCCTGTGCGGCCAGCAGCTCATCAGTGGTCTTGAACGGCCCGATCGCCTTGATCTCGCCGGTGGACGAGTTGGCCCAGCTGGTGTAGAGCGCCGCATACTCCACGGAGGTCTCGCCGATCTCGCCGAGCCGTTCCAGCAGCCACGTCACGTCGTCGATGGCGCGGACGAGCTGGCAGGGGATGCAGACGGGCCCGTGCTCGACTTCGGGGCCGTGCGTCTCGAACGGAACCTCGCGCAGTTGCCGGTTGCGGTCGCTGATCTGCGCCAGCCGCTCCTCGCTCATCGCCTCAGCCACGGTCGTCCTCCGTCGTGTCGTTGGGTTGCTGCAGGTTGTCGCCACACACACGGCAGGGGCCGCAGTAGCAGTCGCGTTCGGGACACAGGCAGGGCTGGCCGGGCCGGCATTCGCAGTCGCAGGCGTCCGCGAACAGCTCGGGCTCTGACAAGCCCTGAGGCAAGATCGAACTGGTGTTCGCTTGAAACGCCCCACCGGACGCGTCTTCGGCCCGCAGCGTCGCGCTCTGGCCGTTCTGTAGGGCATCGGCGCCCATGGCGTCCCGCAACTCTGCGATTTCCCGCCGCCGATTGAGCATGCGGATACGAATCTGGGACTCGGTGGGCGGCTCGTAGCTGTGCCAACCGGGCCCGGGAACGTACTGGCGGGCGTGATATGCGGCGCCGATGCCGCAATAGGTGCAGCCGGATGGTGGGCGGTTGATGTCGCCACTCATGCCGCACCGCCGTCCGTCTCGTCCTCGGCCAGCGCCTCGATGCGGTCGGCGAAGCGGGCGTCCAGCGCCAGCATCGCCGGTACGGCGTCCGGTCCGGCCTTCGCCTGCTGGCACCGCGCCACCGCCCGCGTGTCTGCCTCGCGCTCGCCCTCCAGCTCCGCGACCCGAGCGGCGAGGGCGTCGCGCTCGGCCAGGACGACATTCAGCTCTGGCTCACTGCTCGGGCTCTGCTCTTTGAGCTGGAGGACTAGTGCGATCTGCGTGTCGATGAGGTCGTGCACGGCCGCCTGGAGTTCCCGAGCGCGCTTGGCGTACAGATCGGCTCCAAAACCGGCCGAGCGCGCACGGGTTCGAGCGTGACGCCAGGCAATGCGGTAGCGGTTCCGCTCGGCCAGGACGGCGCGAAAGTCGGCAATCCGCCGGGTGTCGGTCTCGTCGGAGGTATGGGCCGCAATGCGGTTTACCCAAGCCTCCATGCGCCCCGCCGCCCCGTCCTGCACCTGCTCGCCGCCCGTCGCCTCGGCCGGCTGCTGCTCGGCGGCCACCGACCGGGCACGGTCGGCAAGCACCGTGGCAAGCACCTCCAACGCCACGCCGAAGTCGTCGGCAGACACGCGCGGTTCAGCGGACGGCGGCGGCCCGGCAATAAGGTTCGCGCCAAACGGAAGGCCAAGGGTGCCGAAGTACTGCTTCCAGGCAGTCAGCCATACGTCAATACGGCCAACAGGGGTGTCCGGGTCGATCTCGCTCACGGCCACAGCCTCTCGGTCTCGTCGGTGTCGGGGTCGCGGTGGCCGAGCCCTGCGTCACGGCGGGCGGCCAGGTAGCGGCTGAAGCGGGCGATGAGGCTCGGGGTGTCCTCGTCGCGCTGCTGCTGATGCGGGACGGGCTGGTCGTCGTCCTCGCCGGGGATGGGGTTGGTGGGTTCGAAGGTCATCGGTCAGCCCCGCTCTCGTCGGCCGCGCGGCGCTGCTCGACGGCGGCCCGGACGAAGCAGTCCTTGGCCTCTAGGAGCTTCCGCAGCCCGGCAAACAGCTCGGGGCCATGCAGCTGCTCAACCATGTCGTAGGCAAGATTGGCGGCCTTCTCGGAGATTGCTGCCAGCTCGGGCGGCAGATGACCCCATGCGAAATGCCGCAGGATCTCGGCGTCCGGGGCGTGCATCGGGCGGTCACTCATGGTCAGACTCCAGTTGTCGTCGTGTGGTGCGCGGTCAGGTGGTGCTGGCGTCGGCGGTCGGTGCCGCTTGCTCGGTGGCGGTGCTCTCGCGCATCTGCTCCAGCTCGTCGAGCAGCAGGCACGCGGGGCACCAGTCGGCGTAGTGGCGGCTCTCCCAGCCGTGGCGGCGCATCCAGGCGTCGGCCGCCGCTGGGGTCGCGAATCGCGGCCGCGCCTGTGCGCTGCAAACGTCGCAGGTCAAGGCGATGGCTAGGCGGCAGGTCATGCGGCCGGTCCCTGCTGCTCCGCGTCCGCCCGCTCCGCCGCTTCCTCCAGCAGCGCCAGCAGCGCGGTACGGCGCGGGCTCGTGTTCGGGACGTCACGCATCGTCGGCCGCCTTCGCGCACCAGCATCCGCAGTTGCCGGGTTCGGGCTGCCCGGTCGCCTTGGCGTGCTCGAAGTCGTCCTTGTCGCCCCAGGTATGCGGTTCCGGCGAGTCAAAGTGCTGGCCGAACTGGCACGGGTAGCACTTCGTGTAGCAAACAATTGCGGGGCCGAATCGAAGCGCGTCCACGACCTCCTGGACGGTCGGCTTCTTCTCCTCGCTGCTCATCACTCGACTCCGTTCGCGACGGCCCAGGCGATCCATTCGCCGGTCGGTTCGATCCAGTACGCGGTGCCGTGCGGACACACCATCGGCTCGGTCGTGTAGGGCCCGGCCACGATCGGCGGCTGCGTGGAGACGTGCACGTCCAGGCCGTGCTCGGCGGCCTTCGCCTTCAGGAACGCAGCGCAGGTGTGCACGAGCGCGGTGGGGGTCTCGGTCATGGCCAGTCCTTCGTCAGGGTCGTCGGGGCAGTGGGCTGACCGCCGTTGGCCTTCTCGGCCCGCGCCGGGTGCACGAAGCCGTACCGCTGTCGGCCGGCGACCTTGCACGGGAAGCCTTCGCCGGACCCGCAGAACGGGCAGCAGGTCTCAAGCGGCCTGCTGGCACTGCGGTTCGGTTCAGCCACCCGGGGCGACTCGGCGAGCGTGACGAGCTTGCGGCGGTCCTGCTCGAAGGCGGGGTCCGTGTTCGACACGCGCTCGGCGTTCGACACGACGAGCCGCAACGGGCTGTCCGGGTTCATGACTCATCTCCTGTGGTGGCGAGCTTGGCGGCGCGGATGGCCACGGCGTGGTGGTCTAGCGGAACGCCGTCGGCCTCAAGCCGCTTGCGGGCCTCGGTCAGCAGCTCCTGCGCGCGCTCCGGCGGCAGCTCGGCGAGCGTCGCGCGGGCGGCGTCGAACTCCGGGTTCGGAGCGGCCTCAATCGCCTTCAGCGGCGCCGGCTCCCGGGACCACTTCGACTGCACGAACAGGAACGTGGACTCGATGGACTCGTGGACCGGCTGTGCGGGCAGCTGGCTGGCGGTGCGGAAGTTGTGCTCCCGCAGGGCCCGGATGTAGTCCAGCGGCCGGTCCGGGTCGGCGTCGGGCAGCGTGTCGGCGTAGTCGGTGTACTGCGCGGCCCGGACGTTCCGGACGCGCCGGACCTCTTGCGCGATGTCGGAGGGTGCGATGAACCGCAGCTTTTGGCCGAGGGTCTTCAGCGCGTCGCGGGCGTCGTCAAGCGGGACGTCGCCGAGGACCAGCTCCCAGGCGTCGGGGGTGTACTCGTCGAACTTCTGCGCCGGACACAGGGCGTGGACGAACCGCAGCAGCTTGGCCAGCTCGATCTCGTTCATGCTTCACGCGCCTTTCGGGCCGCGGCTCGGGCCAGGTAGCGGCTCAGGTGCGCGTCGCCGCCGAGGTCGTCGGCGACCCTGGCCGGTCCGGTGCGGACGCCGCTGGAGTTCATGACCTCGTTGACGATCGAGGCCAGCACCGACGGGTCTTTGCCGCGGGTGGCCCAGACCTCAAGCCCGGCGGCAATGTCCGCGGGCTCGATGCCTTCGCTGAGCATGGTCTTAATCGACTTGCCGACGCGCCCGATGACGGTGCCGGGCGGTCGCTTCGGGACGTTGTCGATCCAGTAGGCAATCAGCTGGTCGGCGGTCTGCGGCGGCCCATCCTCAACGGCTGTCGCCCCGCCGCCTTCGATGAGTGCCAGCGTCGCCCCGTGCCGCGGCGGCTCGCCGCCCCCGCCGGAGGCGCCGAAGGGGATGGGGAGGGGGCCAGGGGTAGGGGAAGGGGTAGGGGAAGTGTGCGCGCGTGCGCCCCCGCGTGCGTGCGCGTATCCCCTGACCCCTTCCTGATCCTGTTGCCCAAGGGGTTCGCTAGGGGGTAGGACAACCCCTTCGAGAACCCCTTCCGGAAGGGGTTCGAAGCTTTCCTCATCGGGGGGTTCCGGAAGGGGTTCGGAAGGGGTTTCGTATCCCCCATCCCAGGGCTCGGGGTCGAGGTTCTTGAACGCGTCGCGCAGCGTCTCGATGTGCTCCCACACCTGGTGCCGGATCGACGGGCCCGGACTGCCGTCCTTCGTCTTCGTCGGTGCGGTGCTCAGCTCGTCGAGCGGGATCCGGTCCATCTCCAGCAGCAGCACGCGACGCAGCCGGTGTGACTCGATCTCAAGCGCGCCGGACACCGCCGAGCCCATCACCCGCGGCATTTTGTACACGTCGTCGTTGCGGACGTAGGTGCGGATCAGCACCTCTTCGGAGTCCTCATCGATGACCACGAACCGGGCGGCATCCAGCACGGCCAGATCGCGGCGCACCCGCTCGGGGGTCAGGTCCGTAGCCTTCTTCGCCCACTTGCGCAGGGTCATCGGCAGCAGGCCGGCGTGGTTCAGGTTCGACTGTGTGCACAGGAAGACGTACAGCCGCTGCGAGCTGGCGTCGAGCGCGAGGAAGTCGCGGTCGTCCCAGATGCGGGACAGGATCCGGCCGAAGTTGCGTGCCATCAGCGGCCTGCCGTCGAGGTGGTCACAGGGGGTCTTCTTTCTGCTGGTGAAGCAACGTTCTGGGTAAATACTAGCCGACTTCAAGAAGTTCGTGTAGTCCAAGTCAAGGAAGTAGTGCTAGTGATTCATGGTGTTCTGGACTATGATGTCTGCGATGACCTTTGTGTAAGATCCCGACGTGACCATGGAGCCCAAAGTGACCGTGACCGAATACGCCACCGGCGACGTGTACAAGGTGCTCGGCCAGATCAGCGAGGCCGCACGCCAGTCCCGTCCCGAGCTCGGCGAACTGCCGCTGACCTTCATCAACCACCGCAACAAGGCGGCGCTGGCGGTCGTGCCGGCGTGGGTCGGCGAGTGGATCCGGGACAACGCGGCCGAGTTGCTCGAGCGCACCGAGGCCCAGCGCCGCGCCAGCAGCGAGTCCGCCGACTAGCGCGGCGCCGGGGGTCATGCGGCGGCCTGCCCAGCCAGCCGACGCAGCGTCGGGTGCGCGATGAGCCGCCCGCCGTACACCGGCGCCACCTGCCCGCACACGGAGCACCGGCCGACGTGGTAGCCCGCAACGCGGTAGTCGGCGGCGGTGCCGCACATCTGCGGCTTCCTCGGCGTGGGCATCAGGCCTTCACCTTCTTCTTGGCTCGGTAGTCGCGCAGTTCCTTCTTGTGCGCCTCGCGGCAGGGATTGCAGGGCTTCTGCTTCCTGCGCAGGTGCTTGTAGTAGCCGCCGGGCTGGCCGCATTCGGTGTTGGCCTCGGCCTTCCTGCGTGGGGGGCGCCGGTTGCGCTGCTGCTTGGCGTTGGCGTCGCAGCAGGGCTGGCAGGGCACCTCGCGCTTCTCCAGGTGGATCCGGTAGCCGCGGAGTTCGCCGCACCTGCTGGCCGCCTGCGCGGCCTCGGCCTCGCGCCGCTTGAGCTCCGCGCGCACCTCGCGCTTGAGCGCGGCGACCGCGTCCCGGCACGGGCGGCAGGGATCGATGCCGTTGGCCAGCTCCCACCGGTAGGTGGTGGGCGTGCCGTGCTTGCGCACCGGCTGGGCGGCCTTGGGCGCATCCTTGGGCGCCGCAGCCTTCTTTTTGGCGGCCGGCTTGCTCGTGCATCCCTTGGGAGGCATCACCTTTGTTTCGTTGAACACCACGTCGAGCAGCAGCGCCTCGTCCTCGGCGTCGCGGGCCATGCGGGCGATGAACCGTCGCGCACGCTCCTGCTCCGTCGGCACGGCGGTGACGGACAGCGTGTCGCCCTGGAAGCCGTCGCCGCCGCTCACGCCGCCACCGCCGACGCGCCCTCGATCCTGTAGCTGCCGTCGTCGCCGACGGTCAGCCGCTGGCCCGGACGGAAGTACTCGCCGCGCCCCGTCGTCTGCCCGGCGGGGATTACCCACACTGCGGGCTCGCCGTCCGGGTCGTCCACGTCCCAGGTGGTGATGACGCGGTGGCCGTGCTTCGCGAGGACTTCGCGGACGGTGGCGGTCGTGGACTCGGCCGAGGCGCCGTAGGGGATGACGGCGGTCATGAGGAGGCCGCCTTGGGCTGCTGGTCCGCACGCGGCACTCGGGTGCGGCCCCGGCTGTACGGCGGCAGCGGATCCGGCACCGGCACCATGACGTGAGTCCAGCCGTCAATCTCGTTGCCGTTGCGGTCCCAGTAGATCTCGCGGTCCCGGTTTTCATTCCATTCCGACGTGATGCCGGTTAGCTTCATCTGCTCTTCGGTCAGTTCGTTGGCGTACACGTCCTCAGCCGGCGTTACCTCGTAGTCGACGTCGCCGAGGTACCCGAAGGCCTGCTGCATCTCTTCCATGCAGGCCACGAACCGGGCCTGCCAGGCGTGCGGCATCGACTGGGCCAGCACGCGCGGCACGACCTGGTAGGAGCTGTAGGTCAGGCCGAAGAAGTCCTGGATCGGGCCGTCGCTGCGGTCGATCGGGTTCAAGCTGTTGCTCATATCGGTGTCCTGCTCTCGAAGTCTCGTGTTGGTCGGCCGCCGCCGCAGAGCCCTCACAACTACGGCGGCGGCCCTTCACCGCGATGCGCCCCACACGCACAGCGGCGGTTCGGGAGACCCGGCCCCGACGAGCCGAGGGGACGACTCGTCGGGGCTGCCGGCTGAACCGCGGGGGGTCGGTCCGATCCGGCGGCCGGCGTGGCGTCACGGGTCTGGGGGCGCCACGCCGGGGTCTACGCGGGCGGTGCGGCGAGCTTCTCCACCTTGGTCAGGCACTCGTGGCACCACGCCGCCAGCTCGGCGTTGGGGAGCCCGGCGGCGACGTGCACCGGCAGCCCGTGCTTCTTCGGCGCCAGGACGAGGACGACGTCGCGCTTCTTGTGACGGCCGCCGTGACGCAGCGGGCAGCGGCCCGCGGTCTTGTGCTGACCGCACTGGCCCGCACACTCGCACTGGCCGCCGGCGCGCTCGATGACGACGCGGGTCCAGGACGGCGGGGCGCCGAACGGTGCGCTGGTGGACGGGGCCATGGGAAGCTTCTCGAAGAGGGGTTGCGTTGCGGCGTCAATCGGGTTGTCCAGAACCGCCATGAGGCGTTTCCCGATGTACTCGGTGTAGGCCGGCGGTATAGCCTGGGACAGCCCGGCAACCGTCATCCAGTCGACGCCCATGGCCTTGGCCCAGTCGCCGGCCGTCGGGCGCTTATCTCCGTCGCGCTTCGACGAGCCTCCGGAATGCCCGGTGACCGTCACCGCAGTCCCGGTGTGGTGGCAGGGCGGCCGGAGTTCGTAAGCGCCCCAGGACGTTTCGAACCAGCGCTCGCGTCTTAGCTGCGGCAAGCCGAACATGCAGCCACAGAGCCGGTAGTCGGCGCGCATGTCCGCACCGGGCACGTTCTCGAGAACCCAGGGCCGTTTGGCGGGGTGGTCCCGGAACGCCTTACGCGTCCACGGCAAGAGGTGGCCGGTGCCGGCCAACCCGTGCAAAGCGGCCAGCTTGGTGTGATCACGGCATGGGGGGCCCGCAACCCAGGCGTCGAACTCATGTCCGTGCTCGGCGAGAAACTCCAGCGCGTCAGCCTGATGGAATTCGAACGGGTATCGCCGCTGCGGAACCTTATCCACGCCGACGACCTCGAAGCCTGCGCGATGGAATCCCGTGCCGGTGCCGCCTTGTCCGCAGTAGAGATCCACGATGCGCCGCTTCATCGCACGCCCCCGATCCCGACCGGCTCCCAGTCGAACTGCTGGAGCTTGGCCGGCATCCCCGCATGCCGTGCGCTAGCCGACACCGGCGCCGTCCACAGCTGCGGTTCCGGCTCGACGACGCGGTACGGTCCGAAGCCCCACGTCGGCGCGGTCTGCACCGTCGGCATGACCGCGGTGGGCGTCTGCGGCTGCATCGGCTCGGCGGCGACAGCGGCCATCGCGGCGGCGTGCTGCTGCTTGACGGGCACGCGGGGAACGGTGCGGCGTCCGGACGTCGGCTGGCTGCGATGCCGCCACCGGCAGGCGTCCGCGCGGCCGACGTGCAACGCCAGCCCGCAGGTGTGCGCCAGCGCGACGAGGCCGATGGAGCCCAAGACGACGGCGCCGAGAACATCCAGCAGCGAGTCGCCCTTGGATGTGCGGGCGGCGTCCGGGGCGAGGACGGCGAGACAGACCCCGTTCGCGGTCAGCAGCGCGGCGTGCGCGGTGCGGTGGGCGAGGCGGGTCATGACTTCACCTCGGGCTTCGGATACTCGACGCGCCACGTCGGGTGTGCGATGACGGTGCGCTTCTCGCCGTCGCGGCGTATCCGTAGGTACTGGTCTTTGAAGCCGACGATCGTGGCCGGGCGCCCGTCGATGGTGATGCGCATGCCGCGCTTGGCGGGGACGCCGTAGTAGCTGCGGACGTACTCGGCGCTCATGCTGCTGCCTCTCCGGCGATCGCCAGCTCGCTTGTCAGCTGGTGATATTCGTGGACGGTGATGTCTTTCATGGCGCTGAGCTGGCGATCGAGCTTGCTGCCGCACCAGGCGAGCTGTGGCACGCGCTCGTCGATGCCGAGATCGGTCAGAGCGCCCTTCAGCGCCTCCAACTGCGTGGCCGACGCGTACTTCGGCTTCACGTCCTCGGCCATGACGGCTTCGGACGCGTGCTGCTCGGCCTTGACGCGGGCCCTGTCCTCCTCGTACAGCACGGCCAGGACCTTCTCCGCCTCGGCCTGCGTGATCTGATTCGGGGCGCCGACCTCGCGGGACAGGATCTTCGCCAACTCCTTCGCCGCTTCCTTCGCGCCGTTGACGTCGCGCAGCGATCGCAGGCCGCCGGCAATCCGGTTCAGCTGGTCCTCGCTGGCCCAGGGATCCTGCGACTCCTCGGCATCCGCGTCCTGATGCGCAACAAGCCGTTCGGCGTCACGCTCATCGGCGTGCAGGTCCGTCTTGGCCCACAGGTTCAGCGCCATACCGAAGCGCATCCCGGCGTTGCGCAGCGCGTCGCCGATGGCCTCCTTCACGGCGTTAGGGCCGCGCTTGCCGTCGGCCGAGCCGTAGCCGATCCGGGGCACTCCGGCGACAGTGAGCCGGATCCACAGGCCGCCCTCGTCGTCGAAAGCGGGTAGTCCTCGGCTGTCCAGTGCCATCGGCTCCCAGTTCCACTTCAGGTCGGCGTCCAACAGCCGGTTGGTGGCCTCGGCGTGGCCGACGTAGTCCAGGTGAATATGGCCGGTGGTGATGTAGCTGCCGCAGCCCTTGCACTTGGCCATCTTGTGGTCGTCGCAGGTGGTGCCACGCTTGGCCTTGTTCGCCTGCGTGCACCAGTAGCAGTTGACCTGCGGCTTCTTGGAGACCTGCTCGGACTTGAACTCCTGGCGGAGGAGCTCCAGGGCCCGCACGTCGAAGTCGTCGTCCGTCACGGCTTCACCGCTCCGACCCGGCCGGCCGCGCTCTGGGCACGCACCGCCTTCTCGAACTCGGCCCACGCCATCGACACGCGGTCGCGCAGGTACTCCACGTCCGGCATGTCCTCGGTGAGCGGGTCGTTGGCCGCTTCCAGGTCCCCGACCGTGATCTGGTAGTCCGACCAGGCGTCGGCCAGAGTGGTGGCCTCGTAGCGCAGCGCGGCGCCGGTACGGATCAGCGCGGCCTTGGCCCGGCGGCGGTCGAGCCAGCGGCTCACGACGGAGACGATGCGGGCGATGAACTTCTTAGCCACAGTCGGCCTCCTTCATGGCGCCTTGGACCTGGGCCCCGGCGGCGGTGTGAATCACGCGCACTTTTTCGATCTCAACCAGTAGCGAGTCAGCCAGCACGTTCAGGCCGAATCCGCGCAGCTCGACGATCGCGTGCTGTCCGGCGGCCTGGATCGCGGCCAGGTTCGCCAGCAGCAGCGCGGCGTTCGCCGAGCGCGGGTTCTCGCACGGCTTGGCGGGGTTGGTGATGCGGGCGGCCATCACGCCACCGTCCCGACGAGACGCGCGGCCAGCTTCAGGCACCCGCTCCAGCGCGCGCACGAACCGGGGTGGTCGGCCAGGTCGCCCTCCACCTCGCCCGCGCACACGGCCAGGTCGCACATGCGGTCCACCAGCACCCGATCGGCGGCCTCCACGGCCTCGGCGTCGGAAACGCTGTCCGGGTTGATCGGCGACAGGTACCACAGCTGCGCCCAGATTCCGGCGGTCAGCTCCTCGCAGCCGGCCCCGGCCTCGTCGGCGGTCTCCCAGCGGGCCCCGAGCCGGTTGGGCAGGAACGGAACCGAGGTGAAGACCTCGGAATCCAGGAGCAGCCGGTAGCCGTACAGCGGCCAGCCGAACTCGCTGCGGGTCATGACGCGGGGCAGCGTGAGGGCGGTCATTCGGTCACCGCCGAGTGGTGGCAGTCGCACGCGCAGCGGTCCACCAGCACCCACAGCTCGCAGCGGATGCCGTCGATCTCACCGACGACGGAGATCCGGTCGCTGCCGCTGTCATGGGTCCTGACGGTGCGCTCCCAGCCGTCGCCGAGCACCCGGGCCGCGCGGCGCATAGCCGAGCGGGTGTCGGGCGCACCCTGGCGTGAGCTGCTGTACATGGCGAGGATTTCGGTGGGGTAGTCCCTGATGGTCCAGTTGGTGAACGGCAGGTCGGCCGGGACGCGCTCCATGAGCAGGCTGAGGGCGTGGATGCGGCGGCGCGACTCGTGGCGGTGGAGTTCCCCGGGCGTCAGGTCCGGGTCCACGGCGACAGCGGGGGAGTCGAGGAGGCTCATCGCGCCGCCACCCCCGTCAGCGTCTCGATGCGCTCCAGCAGCTCGGCGACGTCGGCCATGCACGGCCGCAGCGGCCGACGCTCAATGCGCACCTGCCGCACCATCGCCGAGCGCGGCAGCAGCCGGTTCGGGTCGTAGCGGAACGGGTCGCGGGCCGGGGCGTCGGCGGCCTTCAGGTGGTTGAGCATCGCGCGGCCCCAGCCCGGCGGCAGCAGAGCGGGCGGCGCGGGGATGGGCCGGGCCTCGATCTGGGCACGGAGAGCGGGAAACTCGCCGTCGTCGAGGTGGAGGAGTCTTGCTACAGTTCTCACTGATCAGCCTTTCTTCGACTTCACGGTCTGACTTGCTGGTCCACGGCCCCGATCCGCTCCCACGGATGCGGGGCCTTCTTCTATGCCGCCTGCTGAAGCGCGGTGGTGGTGAGCTGCGTGATGCTGGCGACGGTCGGCGCGAGGATGAACGCGAGGCGTTCGATGCGCTCCTCGCTCAGCGGCGGCATGGCGTCGGCGACGGCCGCACCGGCGGCGCGCACCCGGGCCAGCTCGCGCTGATGGCGCTCGGCGCGGGTCACTTCGCCGCCAGACGCTGAGCCTCTTCGAACTCAGGCGAGATCTTGTCGAGGGGAAGTTTGAGGCAGTCCGCCAGCGCCACGGCCTTGTGGTGTGCGGCCCCCGGGAGCTGGCCGCGCTCGATCTTCGACAGGTTGCTGTCGTCGATGCCGGTCGCGGTCTTCACGTCCTTGAGGGTCATCCCCAGCGCCAGCCGGCGGGCCCGGATGGTTGGTCCGTGGAGGTTCATGGGTGAAACGTACACCCAGGATCTACCATTGGACAACCATAAAGATCGGAACGGTCCCACAGCACTACCAAGCGCTCCCACTGATTGCCAAGTTTCCGCCAAGTACGCCGCACGTTGGTGGTAGGTACTGGTGATCTATGGCAAACTCCCGGAGGATGAGTGACGGTGGGGTTACTCAGCGAATAGGGAGACATGCCATGAGTACCGAGGGCAGCTCGGACCTTCGCGCGAAGCTTGGCAATCGCATCCGCGCACGACGCGACGAGATGGGGCTAAACCAGCAAGAGTTTGCTGACCTTGCAGAAGTAGGCGTCAACACGGTTATCCGAATGGAGCGCGGCGAGTTCGCCCTGAAGCGAGGGCGCACCTGGCCGAAGGTTGAAACCGCTCTCGGCTGGCCCGGCGGATACTTCGATGACTACCTGGCGGGGGATGCAGACGACGACCTTGAAGCGCGGTACCGGCGCGAGACGGTCGCCCCTGGAAAGCTCGTCGCGATTGTCGAGGACATGATCTACGAGGCCTTCATTGCTGCCGCGCCCGATACTCCGCTACGAGAGATCGACAAGGCGAAGCGCGCAGCCTTTGAGGTGCTGCATCGCCACGGCATTGAGGTAGCAAAGAGGCATCCCGAGGCATCACAGGGAACTGAAACGGATTCGTGAGGAACTCGCGAGCAACGATCGAACGCAGGTTCGAATACGTCAACGCTAGACCCCTTGCGCAGCCCCCCCATCAGGAGGAATGTAGAAGCTCGCCGCAAGGGCGCGGGGAAGTTCATACAGGAGGAATCCGCAAGTGGACATGGAGCTGCCGGTCGTACCGCCGGTGCACGTCTTCAACACAGACTTACAGGGCATTGCCGCCATCTCAGCCACTGGAGAAGACGGCGAAGAGTACTGCGTCATCGACAGCACGGTCATCGTCGACAATCCCGCGGCGCGCGAGTACGCCAACCAGGTCTACATCAAGGCCTGTTGCCGCGCTCGGCGCCGCAGCTCGGCGAGGGTCGCCACCTAACATCCCCTTCGCTGCTTGCCACTTCCCAGGCCGCCGCCGGTGCCCAAATCCCGCACCGCAGGCGGCCTTACGCGTCTTCGACGTCGACCGACTTCTCGTCGAACCGCGGGCCCTTCGCCGACGGACGTACCGTCACCGTGCACAACTCCCGCACGACCGCCCGGCGTCGATCCAGCGGCAGCTCGTCCCAGCCCTCGCGGGACAGGCCTCGCAGGCCGTCCAGGACGCTCACCGCCCGCTGCGAGCCGGCGCGCAGCTGCACAGCCTCGATGCGCTGATCCAGCCGGGCCAGCATCTTGCGCAGCAGCGCCGGGTCCATGTCGTCGTCGTCGGCGAACTCCTCGACCACCTTCTCCCGGCGGGCGCGCAGCCCGGCCAGCTCCCGCGCCGTGTCCTCGCTGCCGACCGCGACGGCTTCACGGCGGCGCTCCAGACGGGCCCACAGCCGCCCGTCGGCCAGCCTGCGCAACACGAAGGCGATCACGTACTCGTCCAGCAGCAGCATGTTCCGTGACGTCGGACGCGGGCACTCCGGGGCGAGGCACCGGTACCGCTGCACACCCGAGACGGTCACCGACGGGTACATCCCGGTCCCGCACCCCGAGCACACCGCGATCCCCGACAGCAGATGCTTGCGCGGCCGAGGCTGCCCCGGATGCTCACCGCCGGACTTCGCCAGCAGCGCCTGCACGCCGTCCCACGTCTCCCGCTCGACGATCGGCTTCAGGTTCTTCGCCACACCGAGCGGCTTGCCCTTGTACGCCACCAGGCCGGCCAGATCGGGCCGGGCCAGCATCTGACGGAAGGAGCCGTACAGCCACCGGCCGCCCTTGACCGTCGGCACGCCGTCGGTGCACCAGTCCGACCACAGCGACGTGACGGTCTCACCGGACAGCAGCCGCGCGAACACGTCCCTGATCGCCTCGGCCTCAGCCTCGAAGATCGAGCCGTCGTCGTTGCGGCCAAACGCGCGGGTACCGCCCCGGGTGGCGATGCCCTCGGCGCGGCGCGCCTCCTTTGCGCGGCGCACCCGGCGCGAGGTGTTGTCGGACTCACGGCACGCCTGTGCGGCCTCGATGCGCAGGATAAACCGGTCGTCGGGGCTGTCCAGGTCCCGGGTCCCGGTTGGCGAGGCCAGGCGGATCCCGCTGCCGTCGGCCAGGCTCAGCAGCTTCTCCAGGTCGTGCGGCTGCCGAATCAGGCGGTCGCCGTGGTAGACCACGATCGCATCGAACCGGCCCTCGCGGATGCCCTCAAGCATCGCGTCCCACCGCTTCCGTTTCCGGTTGCGCTTCCACGCGCTCTTGTTATTGTCGACGAACGTCTCGACGGGGATCCAGCCCATGCGGTCGCAGACGGCCCGGCAGTCCTCTTCCTGGCGCTCGACCTTCTCCAGGTCGCCCATGTCGGCGACGGACATCCGGCAGTACAGTGCGGCTCGGGTGGGGCCTTTGTCAGTACTCGACATGTGTGCATGTTAGAGCTTCACACCACGAAGTGGATGCGAAAGGCACACAGTCTTCTGTCGTCGCCGAAGTTGCCGCCCTACCCTGTCCCCATGAGGCACTACAGAGTCACAGAGGGCACCCAGGCCGAGATCCTCGACGAGCTCGACCGCCTCGGCCGGGACCGCGTTGCCCAGGGCCGGGAGGACAAGGCCGGCCCGATCGGCCAAGCGTGGCGCGAGGTGCGCGACGGCGAGACGTGGGTGGCGCTCGGCGAGAACCACATCTACAGCGTCGTCGAGGGCTGACGGCTGTCGGAGGCACGCGGTACGCTTATTGCACGTTCCGATGCGCGAGTGGTGTCTCCGGGTCCGTCGTCCGCCACCCGCAAGCCTCCTTATCTCGGGAGGCCCGAAGACCGTCGGCGGCCCGGAACGAGTCGAAGCCCCGTGGCCACTGCCGCCCGGGGCTTCGGTGGTCCGGGGCGCGTATCCTCCCCGCGCGCCCGGGACACTACGCTGGGTGCTTCCATCAGGGCCCTGGTGGGCATACCGTGGGTAGCCTGCCCGTATCAGCGGGCGATCAACTGAACAAGACCCGAGAGGACCACGATGGCAAACGCCACGTGGGGAAGGTCTCTCGCCACCACCACGGCCCCAGCGGGCCCAGTGGGCGACGAGAGCATCCCCCGAGCCGCCCAACCGCCGGGGCTTGTCCCCAGCGAACTTCCCAGGGCCGCGTGCCCGATCAACCCCAGGCCCCGCAACCAGCGCGTCTACAAAGCGGCCTGCGCCGCCGCCGAAGGCGAGCCCGTGCGCGAGTACGACGCCTTCGAAGTCGAGGACGGCATGCGCGCCTTCTGCGGCGGCAGCTTCCTGACCGTCGTCGACGCGCAGCTCAAGCACCTGAACGACTTCAAGGAGCTGCGCGACCAGTTCGGCCAGACGACCCTCGCGCACCCGTTCGTGCTGCTGCGTCTCGAGGGCGACGGCGCCACCACGGGCTGGCTCATCGGCGAGCTCGACACCCCCGTGTACTGCCTGGCCTGACGGCCGAGCGGGCCCGGCGCACCGAATTCGCCGGGCCCGCTCCGGCCGTAGGTTCATCCTACGGAAGCAGGACCATGACCCCACACGAAACCGCCGTGCTGATCCAGCGCGGCGTGACCAAACCGACCATCGACGCGCTCGCGGAGGCCGGCTACGACAGTCTCGCCGCGATCCTGGCCATGCCGCACGAGAAGATCCCGCTGATCCTGAACGCCGCCGAGGAGGACGTGCGGGCCGCGGTGCGGCTCGTCGGGCTGCTCGCCGACGCCAAGTTCAGCACGCTGCGGTAGAGACTCCCGCTGGCGGTCACACCCGCCGAGGCCGCCAGCGGGGTAATGCCCCGACGCCCGACTGCGGCACCGGCCGGGCATCATCGTTTGCGCACCTCAGGCTCGTGTTTTGCCGAACCGCTTGCGCATTCTCTCCGCTTGAGTAGAGTTAATGGTGTCGAGACGGACTCCACAGGAGGACACCATGCAGGACATCTCCACCCTTCAGGCCGAGCGGCAGCAGCTCGTCACGCGTGTTGCCGAGATCGACGCGCTGATCGAGGCCGCCAGCTTCAGCAGCACCGAATACGCGGTGATCGAGCACACCGTGACCGAGTTCGGGAGCGAGCGGTCGGCCTGGCGGGTCACCCACAACGGTGTTCCGGTCACGGGCCACGAGTACCGGGACCGCCAGATCGCCGAGGACATTGCAACCGGCCTCGCTGCCATCCCCGACGACTACAGCCTGACCTACGAGCAGATCGGGCGCCTGGGCTGGCGGTACCTGGTCCGGCGCAACGGCCGCCGCATTACCGACAGCGCCGACATTCAGCGCGTGATCACGTTGGTGTTGGAGGACGTTGCCGACCGTCCGCGCCGCGCTGCCCTGGCCGCCGAGCGCAAGGCCGAGGCCGAGGCTCAGGCGGCTGCCGAGAAGCAGGCCGCCGCCGAGGCCGCCGAACGCGCCAAGTACGCCACCCCGCGCCAGGTGGACTTCATCCTGACGCTGCTGGCCGAGCGCGAGTTCCGGGCGTTCCCCGACCCCGGCTTCATCATCGACGGCCCGACCGAGCGTGCCGCGATCGAGAAGCTGACCAAGGAGCAGGCCTCGGCATACATCAGCAGCCTCAAGGGCGACTACTGACCGCAATACAAGCGTCGGCTCTGCGAGACACGTTGTCGAGACGGACCGCAGAGCCGACACACCTGATCATAGGAGGTGCGCGGCCATGCCGCCAAAGGGGAGTATCAGCACCGATCACGGCGACTCGCGATACCGCGCCGGGTGCCGCTGCGCGGTATGCCGTGAGGACCACGCCGAGGTGTCGCGGGCGTGGAAGTGGGAGCGGGTCTACGGCGAGGGCGGTCCGATGGGACCGAAGGTGCGCCGTAAGATCCTGACCTCACTGAAGCGGACCGGGAACGTCGTTGAGACGGCTCGCGAGGTCGATGTCACGCACCAGGCCATCTACCGGGCCGCCAAGGCTGTGCCGGGCTTCGGCGACGTGCTCGCGGAACTGACCCAGCCGCGCGACTAGGCGCTCGGCAACGCCCACCCTCTACCGATCAGGCGTCGGCCGGGCGTACTCTCAGCGCACTGAATCGGGCGAGGGGGAAGCATGGCTGTATACGTTGCCGTTGACGTGATCTGTCTGTTCCTGGGGATGATCATCGGCGGGTCGAAGGGGTTCACCGGGCTCGGCATCATCCTCGGCCTGCTGCTCGGGCCGCTCGGCGTCCTCATCGTGGCCGTCATGAAGCCGACGCCCGAGGTCCAGGCAAAGCGGCAGCTCGAAGTCGAGGCGGCCGTCGAAGCCGAACGCGCGCGGCAAGTCGAAGCCGAACGTCGGCGGCTGCAGGGACAGCAGCCCGACCGCCGGACATGACGAAAGCGCCCCGCCCTCCCATTGGGAAGGCGGGGCGAGATCTGTACAGGGCTACGGCCTGCGTACCGTCCAGCCCGCACCGACGCCGGACACGTGCAGCGCCAGGCATGCGAGCCCTGCGCAGACCAGCGTCAGCGGCGCGAACCACGCGCTGGTGACCGCCACCCCGGCGCCGGAGATGATGAAGGCGACCGCGAACAGCACGGCTGCGACGAATCCGAACATGGTGAACTCCCTTACCTCATTGCGGGCTGCGGTTTCGTGACGGTGCCGACAGCTACGGCCCGGGGCCGCCGGTCTGGGAACTCTGGAGCGCGAAACGCAGCTGCGTGATGGTTGCGTTCGCGTCGGTGATCTCCTGGTGGAGGCGGTCCATCTCTTCGTGGTCGAGCGTGCGCTGTCGCTGGTGGTCCTTGAGGTCACGCTGCCGCTGCGCTTCAACATCCTTGCGGTACTGAGTGAACTCGGCCTTGAGCTCCGCGTAGTTCTGACGCAGGGTCGTGATCGTCTCTTGCAGGATCTCATCAGCCTGTGCTGCGACGCGCAGCTCCAGGGACCTTTGGATCAGCGGCGCCCGCACCGTCGCGGACTTCTCCGCGTGGCGTCGCGCCCGCTCGTCCATCAACCATCTCCCGGCCGTGACCGTGCCGGTGACGGTGCCGCCGCCGAGCACGGACATGATGATCGGGAGCAGGTTAGACATCGGCGGCCAGGCGTTCGCGGGCGAGCTCGCGCGAGACGATCCATGCCCGCATCGCGCAGGCGGCGGCGGCCGAGGCGGTGATCGATCCGGCAGCCAGGCCCGGGGCCCCGACGGCTACGATCGCAACCGCGTAAACCGTGGTCGTAGTCGCCAGCATCACCAGCCCCACCACCTCCAGGGCGCGGGCCGAGCGGTCGCCGAGCTCAGTCTGGGGCCGGCCGATGCGCCAGCGGGCGACCAGCGTCGCAACCGCGCCCAGGCACAGCAGAACGCCCCAGGCATGCAGCAGCCACGAGTAGCCGTGGAGCGCCCGGGCCAGTGACTGCGGGCGTGTTGTACCGATCGTCGCTGGGATGCCCGTCAGCACGCAGGCCAGCGCGATCCAGATCTCGAACGGTTCGGCGAAGAAGCGCAGCGAGCGAGGGAGCGCGGCAAGGTGCTTCATCTTCCTCACCGCGCCTAGCGTCCGGGTCGACCGGTGCCGACCGTGCGAGCCGAGCAGCCAGGAGGAAGCATCAGCCACCGACACCACCCGGCGCGGGCGGGACGGGCGGCTGCGCGGGCGCCGAAGGTGCGGGCCGGGCCGGGGTGCCGAGGTGGTCCTTCAGTAGCGACCACGGCACCTGAGGCCACATCTGCGCGGCGGTGGTCCACGCGGCGGCTGCCGCCAGCGGCAGCAGGTCCGTCCAGTCGGTGAACCCGTTGTGCAGGCTCAGCAGCAGCGTCACCAGGACGCCGCCGAGGAAGCGCGCGGCCTGCGCACCGACGTGGTAGCGCGTCCACGCCGCGCCGAGTTCGGCCTCGACCTCGGCGGCGCGCTTGCTCAGGGCGCTCACCGGTGGGCCGCCTCGATCAGGTAGGCCAGCGGCGCGTCCGGGCTGTCCAGCCGCTCCACGCTGACCTTCTGGACCCCGGTCGGCAGCGGGCCGCCGAACGGGTTGACGCGGTCGCCGTACTGCGGGACGGCGAAGTTCTCGACGATGTGGGACCAGCCCTCGCCGTGAACCCAGGCCGCGACCCGAACGTGTGCGGCGACGCCATCGGCCGCCCAGTCGCAGGCGAGGGTGAACCACACGTTGCCCCAGCCAGCGGTACCGGCGTTGGCGGGCGGCAGACCGATCACGGTCTTGGCGCCGTCGCCCGTGGGGATCGGTCCTGTTGCGAATGCGGGCATATCATCCTCCGGGTCGGCGGGGTTCGTGGTCGGTGTCGGCACCTGTGGCGCCTGCGGGATGGCGAGAGCAGCTTCGAAGGCTGCGACGTCGCCCTGGAACGCGTTGTAGTCCAAGGGCTGTCCGCCGTCGGACGCCTTGTCCGTGAACTGGTAGAGCAGCGGCGTCATGCCGCCGTAGGGCCCCCAGCCGGTTGCCTTGTCGCCCGGGTAGATGGCCGGCGCCGAACCGGAGCCGCCCGGGTACGCCGAGGACACCAGCTGAAGCCCGCGGTCCCGGAGTGCCCCGAGGTCCGGGGAACCGATCTGCTGCCAGTACCAGCGCGGCAGGTAGACCAGGCGCAGGTTCAGCCCGGCCGCGTGTGCGGCGTCGACGTAGGCGATCGCCTGGGCCAGCGTCGGCCGGAACGTCGGCGTCGGCTCGAAGTCGAGCATGCCGGGCAGGCTCTTGTCGCCGACCTTCGCCGCGGTGTGCGCGGCTTGGGCCGAGGCCATCTCGCCGGACAGGAAGTGGTACCAGATGAACGGCTTGTGCAGCGCCGCGGACTGAAGGCGCCATCCGTCGTAGTCGGGGTCGGTGTAGTAGGTGCCCTCGGTCGTCTTGGCGATGACGAACGAGGCATTCGCCAGGGAGGCCAGATTGAGCCCTCTCTGGTACGACGAAATGTCGGGTCCGAAGATGGTCATGCAGGCTCCTTGGGAATGGTCACGATGCCACCAGCCAGTACGCGGCCCCGGCCGAGTTGGCGGTGCCGACGGTAAAGCTGGACGGCATCGAGGACAGGCCGCCAACGGTGATCGCCGCTCGGTGGCCCTTGATCGTGGGAATGTGCAGGCCGGAGCCGAAGAACGTGCCGCCGATCTTGGGGTCACCGCCGGACATCTGGCACAGCACACCGACGTAGTAGCTGGTCGCGTCGGCCGCGGTGTACGGCGTACCGAGCGCGGCCTCCACGTAGGTGCCGCTGTTGGCGCCGTTCGACAGAGCCGCGGACATGTCACCGGTGACAGCGAGCTGCACGCCAGCCTCGGAGAACAAGGCCATGCTGCTGACGCCTGACGGCGTGACACCTGCGGTGCCGAGCTACAGGCCCAGGTTCGTGATGGTCCTGGCGCCCGGCCGGATCAGCGCCATGATGAGGAAACCGGCCGTCAGCCCCAGGCCGACGTCGCTGACCGCCTCCACGGGAAATGGCTCGGCGACCAGGCTGAGCTTTGCGGCATGCTGGTCGGCGGGCGTGGCCGGTACAGAAGGCAACTGCCCGACGGTGGCGGCATCCGTGGACGCGACGCCGTTCGCCAGGCCGGTCAGCTTCTGGCCGCCCATGGCAACTGCCGCGGTAGGCGCGGCGAACTGGTCGAGGCGGTTCGCGCGGATGATGCCGTTGACGTTCGCCGTCGAGGCCAGCAACGGGTTCGGGTACGTCGAGCCGGTTAGGTCGCCACCGGCTGCACCGGACGGCGGGCCGCCGCCGGGTGTGCGCCAGGTGCCGTCACCGGACAAGAACTCGGTGGTGATGCTCGGCGGGGCGGCGACCGCGATCCCGTCGAGGGTGAACGCGCCTCCGACGCTCAGCGCGCCGGCCACAGCCAGGTTCACCGGGACCTGCGGGGCCGTGCCGCCAATGAGCGTGGTCCGCAGCGTGCCGACCCAGAACGGGCCGCCGGACGGGACGACGATCCAGTAGGTGCCGTCCGCACCGGCGCCGATCTCAGTGATGCGCCACGCGGTCTGGGCCGCGCCGCCGGCCAGCTGGATCTGCGCGTTCGGTGTGAATTGCGCGGTCCAGGTGCCATCGGAGTTCACCGGGATCAGCAGGGTGCTCAGGATCTCGGCCTGGCCGGTGGTGTCGAAGCCGACGACGGGGTTGTTGAAGTAGTCGACGAGGACGGCGGTCACGGCGGCGTTCGAGGGCAGCGTGCCGCCTGGCGTGGTCAGCTTGCCGGTGACGGTCGTCATGGGGCCACCTCAGGACACCGATTCGTAGGTCATGGTGATGCAGAACTGGACGCCGTTGCCGGTGAATGTGATCGGGTTCGTCGCGCCGAAGAAAGTGCCGGACGTATTGACCAAGCCGTTTACGGTGCTCGGGGTGCCCTGGCTGATGAACGCCGCGCAAACGTAGAAGGCGGCCGACCCGGCCGACGAGGCCACCAGCTCTCCGCAGTGCGCAATCTGGTTGGTCGGAACGCCGGTTGTGGCGGCGGCGAACGGCAGCGACCAGGAGTAGTAGCCGGTGCCGAACGTCGTGCCCGTGCCGGAGTTGAACATGATTTTGACGGTGACGTTGCGGCCGACCTTCGAGTAGTAGCCGATCAGCGTGCCGCCGCTGCCCTTCGCGGGAGCGGTGCCGCTGGATGTCCACGTCACCGTGTACGCGGTCCACGCGCCCTGCTGTGTCGCCGTGTTCAGGTCGGATGCGAACACCCGGCTACCGGCGGCGAAAGGCAACGCCATATCAGTCCCCCATCACATGCTCAAGATCATGGGCTGCCACAGCCGAACGTCGGTGCCGGCCGTCTGCGCCTTGACGACGCCGTTCACCGACCGGGTCACCGTGAACGTCTGCGGCGACGACGCGCCGGTGATGTTGGTGACCGTCATCCGCTCGCCGCCGACCGCGATATCGAACGGGAAGTCGCCGCCGCTCGTCGTCCACAGCGGCGAGCTCGCGCCGGTCGTGTCCACCTGCATCGATGTCGCGGTGGCGCTGATCCCGGCATGGACTGTCGAGCCGTCCGTGTCGGCGTGGCCGAGGACCGGGTCATCCAGGATCCCGACGCGATACGGCAGCTCCGGCGCGCAGGACCACTGCTCGGTGAAGATCAGGTCATAGCACTGTTCCGTCTGGCCCTGGACAATCTGGCTGATGCCGTCCGGCGGCAGCCACGACGGCGTACTGCCGACAACGATCCGGTCGCCGATGTCCAGGTCCTGAAGCTGGTAGTAGACGTTCGCCGCCTTGGGGCTGGCCAGGTTCGCCGACAGTACCGGATACCGCAGGTCGTCCACGGTGCCGAGCCAGACCAGCCAGCCGGCCTGATCAGCCAGCTGAGAATCGGTGGCCAGGTTCACTGTCGGGGTCTGCTGGTAGGGACCGACACCGTTCGGTGGCGCCTGCGTCGACAGTGCTCCGCTGGTCAGGGATTGGCGCGCTGAGGATCCGCCGGACGAGCGGGTCACCGTCACGTCGTTGGCAATGAGCCGGTCGTCGTCGGTCGGCTCCATCGGCTCGGCAAGCTGCGCGGCCGAGTAGGACAGGGCGACGGCCGGGGCCTGGTTGAACATCGACGCGCGGGTGCGGTACCCGAGCCCGAACGCCTGGCGCGGCTCGTAGATCAGGCCCTTGTCCGCGTCCTCGCACTCCTGCAATAGGGACGGGATGTCCTTCAACACCTGCGCACCCATCGCAACCGTGTCAGCGGGCGCTCCATAGATACGGCAGGGAATGCCCTCCTCGGCGCACAGTCGCGCGAACCGGATACCGGCCTTCTCGCCAGACCAGGCATTCAGCGGGGCGCCGAGGTTGAACAGGCTGTCCCAAGCCGGCTGCACGCTCACGTGGCCGGCGACCACACCGGACATCCCGCCGCCAGGGGCGATGACGGCCTGGTAGGCATTGCCGATCGTCCCTGCGACGGTTCCGGAAGAGGCAGAGCCGCTGCTGGCGCCGGGCGCGACCGTAACCATCGTCCACTGAACGTTGCCGCCGCTGGTCTGGAGCTCTATCGAGTAGCTCAGCTGCTGGTCGAGAAGGGAGAAGGCAATGACGCCGCTGTCGAAGATATTCAGGTTGGACGAGCCGTATCCCTTCAGCTGCATGCCGCCGGAGCGGAAGATCAGGTCCGTCCGGACGACCGTGCCGTAGGTGAACAGAGACGCCATGACCGTGCCGTCGGCGGGCACCGATGAAGACGGAATCTTCATCAGGAAGCGCATCACGTTCGCAGCGGCGGCCGGTGCGGTATAGGACGGCACGATCCCTGTCCACGCGCTGTTGCCTAGCGTTGGCAGCGGCGCGGAGCACAGGAACGAGGAGTCAGCTGAAAGGCTCGGCGTGCCGGTGAACGTCATCGCCGGGGCTCCCGGAAGCCCAGAGGCCAGCAACGTGGCGTTACCGCCGTCTTCGCATGGCCAGTACGCCACCGGCGCCGTGGTGCCCGTCAGGCGCACGAAGGCGCGGTACAGCGCCGAATAGGTCGGCGGCGTGCCCGCGGTAAGCCTTCGCCAGCGGCCCGAACCCTGGATCGGCGCATACACGTCGGCGCCGGAGGCCTCCCAGCGCGGCGGCCACGCGGGAACCTCAACGTGAGCGCGGTACTTGCGGTCGGAGATCTCAGCGGTGCCGGACAGCGTCCAGGTGTTGGCCTGCGCGTCGGCGAAGCTGGTAGTTCCGGCCGCCTGTGTGGTGAAGGTCGGCGAGGCAACGACGGTACCGCCAATGCCGGATAGCAGCTTAAAAGCATAGAACTTGCCAACCGCACCCTTAATCAGGGTTGCGTTGAATACAAACGAGTTGACCAGGTCCGCGTTGGCACCGACGGTCAACGCAGCGGTGACGGTCGAGTAGATCGTTGTCGCTCCAACAACCACCGGCGACCCGAGTTGGGTCCACGGTCCAGCGATGGTAGGCGCGGTATAGAACGTAACGGTGCCGGTGGCAACAGCCAGTGTCACCTTCACGGCAATGCGGCCCAACGGAATCGACGCCGTTGAAGTCGCGCCGATTCCGCCGCCGCCGCCACTGGATGCCCACCAGAACAACCGCAGCGTTCCGTCGTCCTGGACTCGCAGATACCACGAGTGTCCACCGGCCGCGGAATCCTTCGACGCAAGCAGAGCCGTGCTGCTGTCCGTCAGCTGCATATCAACCTGGATCTCAATGTCCCCGGATATGTGCTGCGCTACCGCATCCGGACACGAGGCGTAGCTGACGTTGTCGCCCTCCATCCGCAGGTAGGTCCCATTCTCGGGCACCGATAGCCGCATCTGCGTGTTGCGGCCGAGGTTGCCAAAGTAGGGGCCGAGGGGGTTGCGTGGAGAGAACCTGCCGCTGCGGTTGTTCAGCGTCAGCGAGCAGACGGTGGGGTTGATGCCGTTGGCCTCGTCGGGGTGGCCGCGCGTGATCTGGACCGGGTCGGTGGGCTTGACATAGGTGGTGACGTCGGTCCAGACCCCGGCCAGTAGCAACTCGATGCGGGTGTCCAGGAATGACTGCGGGAAGGTCATGACCCCAGCACCTTCTGGACGTTGCCACCGCGCAGGCGGATGGACTGGCGAATGGCCCGCAGCCAATAGTCCTCAGCGCCGGTAAACAACATCTCCACCTGAACCCTGCTCAACGTGGAACCGCCCCCGCCAAAGCCGCCTCCGCCGCCGCTCCCACCGCCGAACTGCGGAACGACCGTGGTCGCGCTGCCCCGGCCGAAGTTCAAGCTGTCCAGCGCCGCCTTCACGCCGGGACGCGACACGACCGACGCCCGGACCATGTACTCGCCCTTGGAGGCGGCGATCAAATTCGAGTCGGACGTCGGGCCGCCTACGCCCCCAACCAGACCGCCGGTAGCGTAGGCGGAGAAGATCTTCTTTCCGCTCGGCCCGCCACCGACAACGAGCCCGGCGTACTTGGCCGCCAGCGCGTTGAGCGCGGCGTTCGCTGCGGAGGTGTCGGCATCCACTTTCAAAGTGACCGGCGCCAACTTCGGAGTGTTCAACAGCGTCCGGTTGAACTGATCTATCTGGGCCGTGGTCAACCCAGCCTGCTTCAGTACCGCGTCGAACTCGATGCGCGAGGCGTCCAGCGCCTTGTCCCCGGCGGCGATCGAACCGGTTTCCTGCGTAACAGCCTGCGCGTGTGCGTTCGCGGCGTCCGCGAGGTCGTAGATTGCGGTCATGTTCTTACGGCCGGCGTCGGTCGTGATGTCCAGCGTCTTGCCGTTGTCGTACAGCGCCTTGGTCAGGTCGGCGACCCGCTGCTGTTCGGTCAGCGCCGCCTTGCCCGCGCTGATATGCACGCCGTTCAGCGCATCCAAGCCGTCCTTCAGCGAGCTCGCCGCAGTCTGGGCGTCCTTCATGGCGCCCACCTCGTCCTTGACCGACTGGTCCAGGTCGTCGGCCGAGCCGGACGCCTGAGCCTCGGCGTCGGCAACCGCGAGGAGCCACGTCGTCCCCAGCTTGTGAACCTCGGTGGCCTCGCGCTGAGCCTCCGCCTCGGCAGCCGCCTGATCGGCGGAGTTCGAGGTAGCTGCGGCCTGCTTCGAGGCGGCATCGGCGGCGGCTGAGCTGGCCTTCGCTGACTTGTCGTTTGCTGCGGCATGCTTGTCGGCGGCCCTTGACGCGGCATCGGACGCGCGCGAGGCGGCGTTGTCCGCAGTGCTCTGATCGCGCGCTGCCTTGGCGGCCGCCGATGCGGCGTCTGCGTTGGCCTTCTTACGCTCGGCCGCCGTCGCGTTGACCGCTCCGTTCAGACCCTCGGCCTTGGCGGCGGCATCGGAGGCCGCCTTCGAGTCGGCGTCGGCCTTCGCCTTGTCCTTTGCCGCGGTGGCCGCGTCCTTCTGCGAGGTCGTGTCGGCCTTCGTGGCCGCATCGTGCGCCTTCGCGGCAGCAGCGGCGGCGTTCGTGGCCGCGGTGTCGTTGGCCTTCGCTGCGGTGTGGTCCTTGGTGGCGGCCGTGGAGATCTTCGAGGTGTCGGCGCCAGTCATCTGGGCATCAGCGAGCGCGCGCTGAGCGCCACTCTGGGCAAAGAGCGCGGCGGCAGCGTTCTTCGCCTCCTGCGCGGCCTTCGCCTGCTCGGCCGCCGAGGTACCGGTGGCGGCAGTGGAGTCCTCCGCAGCCGCGGTTGCCTGCTGCTGAGCCTTCAGCTGGCCGGTAATGGCACCGCTGTAAGCGTTCACAACCCCGATGGCCTGTACGTACTTCGCCATCTTCATGGGGTCGTTGCCGGTCGCCTTGCCGATCGCATCGATTGATGCGGCCACCTGCGCCATGGCGTCCTTCTGCCCGAGCGCTGCATCGGTGACGGTCTTCGAGGAGACACCGAGCTTTGCAAAGGTGTCGAACAGGCCCTTGTGGGCAAGGTCAGACGAGACGGCTTCCGTCGTGGTCTGCCCGAGTGCGTTTCCGTCCTGCTTGATCGCGTCGGTGAAGTCGGTGACGACGACCTTGGCTTCCTTGTGCTTCGAGATGAAGGTGCCGATCACCGCCGTGGCGCCAGCGATTGCCAGTCCCCACGGACCGGTCATGAATGTGCCGACAGAAGCGAGGGAGCTCTTCAGCCCGGTGCCGGCCTCCGACACCTCGGCGAGCCTTTGCTTGGTCGAGCCGAGCTTGCCTCCGAGCGACGTGAGGGCGCCGACAAGCAGGAGGGATGATCCGGCACCCCCAGCAAGCTCAACGCTGGTCGACTGAAGCCACTTCGGCATGGAGGCGAACACGTTCACCGCCCCGGTCGCACTCTGCGTCAAGCCACGCAGAGCATCGTTTGCGCCAGAGCCACCCTTGATCAGGGCGGTGTCGATACTGCCCTTCAGCTGCTTCAGGTCACCGCTCAGGTTGTTCATCTGCTCGGCGGCCATGCGCCCTGCGGCGCCCTGGTCGTTGACGGCCTGGGTGTAGCCCTTCACGCCGTCGGCACCGAGGTTGTACAGCACCGAGGCTGCGCGGATGGCGTCCGAGCCGAAGATCGTGGCCAACGCCTGGTTCCGCTGTGCATCGGTGAGGCTGCCGAGCCTGTCGTGCAGCTCGCCGGCGAACTGGGTAATGCCGACGAACTTGCCCTGCGCGTCGTAGGTGACCAGACCCAGATTCTTCATCAGGTCGGCGGCCTGCGTCGTCGGCGCGTTCAGCTTCTCCAGCATTGTCTTCATCGACGTACCGGCGTCAGCGCCCTCAAGGCCACGGTCGGCGAAAGCAGCCAGGACCGCCGAGGTGTCCTCGAACGACAGCCCAGTCTGTGCGGCCACCAATCCGCCCTGCTGAAGGGCATAGGCAAGCTGCTGAACGTCGGCCGCGCTCTTGTTTGCCGCGGCGGCCAAGACGTCGGCGATGTGTGGGACGTCGGAACCCTTCAACGCGAAGGTGTTCATGGCGTTCGCCGAAATCGTCGCGGCGTCGGCCAGGCTCAACTGACCCGCCGCCGCCAGACTCAGCGCACCCTGAAGGCCGCCGGACAGCACGTCCTTGACGGACACGCCGGCCTTGACCAGTTCACCCTCGGCGTCGGCGGCCTCGGTCGCGGTAAACGCGGTGTCCTTGCCGGCCTGAAGCGCCGCGGTCCGCAGCTTGTCCATGTCGGCGGCCGACGCGTTCGAGACGGCCTGAACGCCGGAGAGCGACTTGTTGAAGTCCGTGGTGGCCTTCTCGGCGATGACGAACGCGCCGGCCAGGACGGCACCAGAGGCCAGCGCTATCTTGCTGGTTCCCTGGTACGCGGCCGTGCGCTTGGCTGCCGCATCCTCGGTGGCCTTGGCGTTGGCGACCTGCTCGGCGGCGTTCTCACGGGACGCCGCGCTCTCGTCCTTGAACGAACGCAGCGCTGCGCTCGCAGACTTCGCCTGCGCGTCGGCCGCAGCCTTCGTCGCGGCAGCAGCAGCGGCTTCCTTCTCGGCAGCATCCAGCGCTTCCTGCGCGGCAGCCTGCCGGGCCGCGCCGAGCTCGGAAGTGTCCTTGGAAGCCGCCACGACTTCCCTCTGAGCGGCGGACAGCGCCTTCGCGGCCTCGGAATCCGCCGTCGCAGCCTCGCGGGCCGCGGCGGTGGCGTCGCGCTGCGCGTTGGTCAGGAGACGGGTCTGGCGGGAGGCCTCGATCTTCGCCGCGGTCGAGGAAGCCTGCGAGTCCGCCTCAGCCTTGTTCGCCGCGGCGGCGTCCTTTTGTGCCGATGCCAGGCCCGTGGTCGCCTTCGAAGCGGCCTCGACGCCGGGGATGTACCCAGAGGTGTCGGCCCGCAGCTTCGCGGTAACTGTGCGGTCAGCCATGCCCACCTCCCTCCAGCTTGACGCCGATCATCAGGCCCCCGGTCTTGGTCTTCTGCTCGGACAAGTTGTCCGCCGCATCCGCCACCGTCTTGCAGGCGTGGCAGCGCAGCACAGTCGGGCGGTAGCGGAACTCGTTCTCGGGATCCATCGACTCGCTGCGCGACTGCCCGCAGCCCGAGCAGAGGTCGGCCTCGTACTCCAGTAGGGCGATGGCCCATCCCCGGTCCTCATCGGTCCACAGCGGCTCGCCCGGGACCGGCACGCGGCCCAGGAACACCGACCATGGGACCGCCCAGGCTCGCGCCGCCTCTACCTCGCGTCGGAGAGCGAGGGACTCGCGGAGGCGACGCGCGAGAAAGGGACCGAGACGGCCGAGGTGTTCGCCCGCCAGGCCGCTGCATACAGGTCGCCGCGCTGATCGTCGTTGAAGACCTCGAAGAGTTCCTCGACCTGCTCCAGCGTCAGCTTCGGGTTGAGCGAGGAGGCGGCGATCAGCGCGGGCGGCAGCGTGTCCGGGTTCCAGTTCTGATCCGGGCCGCCGGGATGGGCGGCGATCAGAGCCGAGAACTCGGTGCGCGGCAGCGCCCGGAAGCGGAAAGGCACCTCCGCCGAGCGCATCAGCTCGCGGACCTCCTCCAGCTCCGCAGCGAGCTGCGCACGCTCGGCACCGTCGGCCAGCGACGCACCGGGGCCGGCGCGGCGCCGATCAATGGCGTCCAGGGCCGCGGTGAGCCGGTCGGCGTCGGCCGCCAGGTCCCCGGCGACACAGATCGACACCTCGGCCTCGCGAGCGGTCGCCTGCTTCCTGATCTCCTCGAAGCTGCGCAGCGGGCCCTCCGTCACGCGATCACCGCGCGGGTGCTCGGGTCGGAGGTGACCATCATCGAGCTGGTGAACTTCGCGACCTCGTTCGCCGCGGGCGGGGCCAGCTCCGGCTCGCCGGTCGTGACCGGGTACACCTCGATGACGTCGCCGGACGTCCATGCCGTCGTCGAGGTCTTCGTGCGGCGCACGACCAGGTAGCCGGAGGTGCGGTACGGCAGCAGGTTGTACGCGGTGTCGGTCGGCGTCTGCCGCTTCATCTCCACCGTGATGGTGAAGGACCGGCGGCCCACGCCCTGCGTGGTGAAGGTGGAGGCCAGGTTCGAGGTGTCCACGGTGGCCGTGGACGCCTTGATCTGGAGGCCGGCCGGCGTGATGTAGGACTCCAGGGCGGTTCCGGCGTTCAGCTCGGTGGTCGTCGGCGCGGAGATGGTCGCGATCGACGGCACGAAGGACACCCGTGTGTTGCCATCGTCGAAAAGGTCGGACATGACCTACTGCTCCTTCGGGTCGGCGCCGGTCGGCGTCGGAGATTCGGGCTTGGCGGCGGGCGCGGAGGCCTCCGGCGCCGGGGACGGTGCGGCATTGGCCGAGGCGGACTCGGCGATGAGAGCGGCGATCGCGGCGGCGGCCTGCTCGCGTTCGAGTTCGGCGCGCAGTGCGCCGTCATCGGTCGACGGCTCGCCGACCGCCTCCCAGTCCGGGAAGGACTCCATGGCGGCGAGCGGCAGCACGACGTCCCCGAGTTCGGGGTGATGCGCGCGGGTCCAGTAGACGGACATCGGCGTTACCGCCGGATCGCCGCGACCGTCACCGTGGTGACACCCGAGTAGCTGATGCTGAGGAAGCCGGTGCTGGTGTTCACCAGGTTCGGGTTGAGCGGAAAAAGCTTGGTCGCGCCCGCCGCGACGCTCTGCGCGGTTGCGGTACCGGCGTTTCCCGCAGGGGTCACGCCCGGGTCGGCCAGCGTGACGGTGATGGGCGAGCCGCCCCCATTCGTGACCTGGAGGAACGATCGGTCGTCGGTGGCCGAGGCCAAGGCCACGGTGTCGCCGCCGCCTGTCGCGGCCACCATGGTCGGTGCGAGCCCGGCCGACGTCATGGACTGAAGAGTGAGCAGGGCCATGGGGCCTCTCCTATGCGGGGTTGGACTTGATCTCGTACTGCGCGGTGGAGATCCACAGCGGCGGCTGAACGGTGTCGTCGCGCAGCGTCGGCTGGCTGGCGGTCTGCCAGGGCGGCCAAACCGAGCGGCCGACGACAACGAGCGCGGACGACAGCAGGGCGGCCCGGGCAGCGTCGGCGTAGGCACTCGCCTGCTCAGGGCCCTCGCCGACCGCGGTCAGCTGAATCGGGATGCTGATGTCGGCGAAACGGTCGCCGAGCGAGCCGGACAGGTCACCGGGGCTACCGTGAACGACCACACAGGTCGTGTCGACGTCCGGTCGCGAGCCGATGTAGGCGTGAATCGGCGTCGGCAGGCCCTGGAGGGCAGCCTCCAGCACGGCCTGCACCGCGCGGATGTGCGGCTCGGCCTGGGGAATGGAGGTCATCCGAGGAGCGCCTGTTCCGCAACGGCTTCGCAGGCGGCGATGAACTTGGGCTCCTCGACAGCCAGTGCTCGGCCGCCGTCGTTGTGCGGCGGATTCTTCGAGGTGCCGAACTCCAAGATGTTGCCCAGCGCGCCCTGCTTCTTGTCCTTGTCCGGGCCGATCTCGGCCTCGACAGCGTCCGCCCGCACGTCCATGTCGTATGTGATCGACGCGGGGTAGTGCGGGGCGTGCGCGTTGCCCGAGGCGTTGGCGCGCCAGTCGTTCTTGATGTTCAGCGCGCCCTTGGACACCACAGGCGGGACCAGCGCGGCCAGACGCTCCGGGGCGCCGGCCAGCTCGGCGGCGAGGGCCTCGAACTCGGCGTACATCTCGCTCACTGCGCGAACTCACACGTGATGCGAAACGCGGTGTCCGTCGTCTCCGCCTCGGCGTTGGTAAGGATCAGGACGCGGCCCACCAGCGCGGCGTTGAGCGAAGCCGTGATGGTGACCGTGTCGCGGCGGCGAACGTCCGGGGCCGTGTCGGACAGCGGGAGGTCGAGGTAGTACCTCTGGACGTTGACCTCCGTATCGGCCGCCTGCTCGTCCTGGCCGCGCCAGATCTTGATACGGCACGGGCCGGAATAGACGGTCGTGTCGGTCTCGGAGTACTGCTGCGTCACCGGGTTGTAGGTGCGCGTCCCGGAGCGCGTGACCGTGCAGGCGTCGAGCATCACCTGTGGATGCCAGTCGCGACCGCGGGTGATGAAGTCGGCGAGCTCGGACATCAGGTGAGCCAGACGTTCCGGGTGCCGAGCGCGTCATGCAGCGCCGAGAGCTCGCCAGGCAGCAGGTTGCCTGCTGCGTCGATCATCTCCACGGCGTAGGTCTCCGAGTAGTCGTCTACCTTGCGCTCACGGATGCCGATATCCATCCCGGCCGGCGTCAGAGACATCCGGACCGCGACCTGGCAGCAGAGCTCGACGACTCCCTCGGGGATGATCGTCCGGCCGCGCGAGTAGGTCGCCTGGACGCGGAAGACGCGGGGCTGCTGGCAGGTCAGAACAACACGCTCGCCGTCCCACCACCAGTCGGTTCCCTGGATCAGTGGCGTCAGCACGCCGAGATCGCCGACGGCCTGAACGTCCGACACGGAGACCACCGGTGGCGCCGGAAGCTCCACGAACCCGCGGTCCACATCCACCTGAACGGTGACCGTCGAGACCGAAATCGACTCCCTGGCAGCCCGCCGAAGCCGCACCGACGCACGCGCCAGCAGCGCATCGGCCTGCCCCGCGGGCAGCGTGTAGCCCCATGTGGCGACGTCGGTCTGAGTAGCCAGCGGCGCCAGGCTCACGGGCTACTCGCCGCCGCCGTACTCGCCGATGAGGTTCAGCTTGGTCATTCCCTCGGCCGTAGCCTGGTCGGCTCCCTGGGAGACAGCCCAGGCCACCCATGCCGCCTTGGGCGCGCTGGCCGGCGGCGCGCTGGCCGACGCGGTCTCGGCCTCGGTCTCCGCCTCGACGAACGGCGAGCCGTCCTCGTTGACGCGGTGGATCTCCCTCTTGGCGATCCGCTCGGCGATGGTCTCGTGGACCGGCAGGTCCAGCTTGAACACCGTGCCGCCCTCGCCGCGGAAGTAGCCGTAGTCGCGCTCGTCGGCGCCGTTCTCAGGCATGGCGCGGCACCTTGAAGGCGGTGATGGTGCCGGGAACGACGCCGGTAGCGACGTCGACCAGCATCGAGCCGTCCGCCTGGAGGAAGCGGCCGGAGTCGAACGGGCCGATCCACGCGGTCGCCGAGTTGGCGACGGCGACGACGAGGTCGCCCTGACCGGAGGCGATCGCCAGCGGCTGCGTGCCCGCCTTGACGGTGATGTTGCCGCCGGTCGTGCCGACGACGACGCGCAGGAGCGTCTTCTCCGGCTCGGCCTGCGCGCCGGGGCCGGCCGCGGGGATGACGTGGCCGTTGCCGGTGCCGGCGTTCAGTGCGGTACCGGCCGGGTCGGCCGTGGAAGCGTTGTAGGTGAAGGCCGAGTAGGCCACTGCCGTACGAGCCATGGTTCAGGTCTCCGTTTCGATCGGTCGACGGTCAGGAGACCGTGACGAGGGCCGAGGCCAGGAAGTCGGGACGCAGCACCTTCGCGCCGTACAGGTTCAGACCCTTGACGGCGTCGGAGAAGGACGACTGCGGGCGGTAGGCCTCGGTCTTGGCGATCTGCATCGCCAGCGAGATCGCCGACTGCACGCCCGCCGTGATGGCGTACTCCGAGCCGGTGGTGTTCGGCGCGTTGTTCGACAGCATGATGTTGAAGCCGGCCGCGCGGCCGACCATGCCGTTGCGCAGCGCCTCGTCGGTGCCGGACTCGGAGACCTTGATGAAGCGGCCGTCGCGCAGCAGGCAGCCGTGCATCTCGGGGGTGATGATCGTGTACCGGCCGTTGGTCGGGACGTTCGCGCGGTCCAGCTTGATCTTCAGCGGGACCAGCACCTTGTCGTAGGCGTCGGTCGGCGTGGTCGAGGAGTTGACCGTGATCGAGCCCAGCGCGTTCGCGGACTGGATCTGGGTGTAGAACGACGCGATGTACTGGTCGACCGTGTTGGCCATCGCGTAGGCGGCCTCGGACATGGCCTGCGGGATCACGTTCGCGCGGGCCTGGCGGGCGTCCACGTCATCGACCGAGAAGGCGAAGTACTTCGCCTGGTCGATCGTCAGCGTACGCTGCGCATCGGTGATCTGCTCGGGCGTGATGACGGTGCTGTTCGGCACGTAGGTGCCGATGGACGGCCGCGAGATCGAGGTGATCCGGACCGTGTCGCCGTACTCGGAAATGTCGCCCTCGTAGTCGTGGTTCACGACCTCGGGGCCGCCATACACGAGGGCGTTCCGGGCGGCGACCAACAGGTTCGCCGACCAGATCTCGGGCTTGAACAGCTTGATGGACACGGGTGCTCCTAGGTTTCAGTGGCCAGGTATTCGTCGAACTGGCCGGCCTTCTGGGCTGCGACGATCTGATCGGCGCTCATGCGCGCCAGGTCGGCCTTGCCGAGCTGCTTCGGGCCCGAGGCACCCTTGCGGGCCCCGTTGTCGGCAGTCCCTTCGAACCGGGGCTTTGCGCCCTCGGCGGCCAGATATGGCTTGGCCTCCAGGAGTTCGGTCAGGGCCTCGTCAATGGCCGCGGCATCGATCTGCTCGCCGTCGATGAAGTCCTCGACACGGGAGGCCAGGTGCGCGCGGGCATCGGCGGAGTCGTTGAACTTCCGGCCGGCGCGGGCTTCGAGCCGGTCCAGGGCGCGCTCGCGCAGCGTCTCGGCGCGGGCCTGCTTCAAGGCCTCGGTGCGGACGGCATCCAGGTCGGACTTGCCGTCATCGGAGGCGTCACTCTTCGAGGCCTTCAGTGCCGCAGCCTCGTTCTCCGCGGCCTTGCGCCGCGCCTTCTCGGCCCGTAGATCGGCCTTCATCTTGTCCAGGGCGCGCTTCCCGGCGTCGCCGAGCGCGTCCTCACCCTCGACCTGGCCCGACTCCTCCTCGGACTCGGCCGCCTCGTCAGCGGCTTCATCCTGCGTGGCGTCGAGATCGTCGTTGGCGTCGGTCATGGTGGCTCCCGTTGCAGGAGTCGGGGCACCGCCTTGCGCGGGGCCGGGTCTAAAGGAGGTAGCCGAACCGGTACAGAAGCCGGATCGCCTCGGCGCGGTCGGAGGCCAGCTCATAGATGGCCTGCGGCGTCAGCCGGACCGGAGATGACACACCGGCCGCACGCATGCGCTGGCCGGCGAATCCGCGGCGAGTGACGCCCTCGGTGGTCGTCGACAGCTGCCTGCCGAACGTCGTCACGGTGGACATGCCGCGGCGGGCATTGACCACCTGGAAAATGTCCGCACCGTCCCTGATCGCCTGAGCGCCGGCCACGGTGAACGCGCGGTCCTGCTCGGCACGGCTGAGCGAGTCAAAGTAGCTGTGCGGATCAGTCAGGTGCGGCGCCATGCGCTCGCGGTCCGTGGCCGGAACCTGCTGGCAGTGGCAGTGAGGATGCCGATCGAAAGCGGCGTTCCAGCGGTACCAACGGCCGGCCAGGATGGCGCAGCGACCACACGCGGACCCGGAGACCACCCGGATGAAGCCCTCGACACTCGTCTCGGCAGCCATCGCCACCGAATCGGCACCGCGGCCAGCGTCGGCCACCTCGGTATCGGCAAGCAGCGACAGCAGGCCCCCGCCGAGGTTCAGCGCCTGCCGGACGCCCATGCCCTGCGAAAGCCGGCTGTAGACCGTGGCAATCGGGAGCTGAAGCAGGTCGGCAAGCGGTCGGCCGTCAGCGGCGGTTCCGGCGAACGCGGAGGCGTCGACTTGCTGCGTCGCCGTCGAGGTACCGCCCTGCGCGCTGACCATGTCGGCGACGTAGGCGCTGGCGGTGTCCGCCGCCACACGCTGGCCGGCGGCGACTGCGGCAAGGATCCGCGGCTTGGCCAGGGACCAGGACCCGGCCAGAGAGGCGGGGTCCATGGCGCGCCAGGCGCGTTCGGCCGCTGTGGTCGCAGCTGCGGCGGTACGGCGCCGGTATGCGGCATGGCGCCGGGCAATCGTCCAGGCGTCCACGGCGGCGCTCAGGCGGCTTCGCTGTCCTGCTCGGCGTCAGCGCCGGTCTCGGAGTCCACTCCGGCGGCCGGGTTCGCCTGGTTCATCAGCGCGTTGACCGGGTCCATCGCGGCTTCGGACTCGCGCATCTCGACCAGCTGCGCGACCTCGGTCGGCGTCAAGCCGAACCGCAGCGCCAGGAACTGGAACGGGAAGCCGATCTGACGCAGCTTCAGCAGCGAATCGGTGAGCTGGCCGATGTTCCGCGACTCGGCATCGGCCCACAGCACCCGGCCGGCAGCCATCGCGCGAGCCTTGGCTGTCTCGCCGCGGGCCAGAGCGATCAGCTCGGCAGCGCCGCGGATTCCGGCGCCGTACCAAAGCTGCTTCTCCTGAGCCTTCTTCACCACACCGGTCTCGGCCGCGGCCATAGCATCGCCGGACAGGTTGGCCATCTTGCCGATGAGATAGTGCTGCGGGGTACGCGTCTGCGCAGCCAGGTGCCCGACTGCGACCTCTATGACGTCGGTGAACGCCTTCAGGTCAGCGGCCTGCCAGCTGGCCACCTTCGCATCGGGGTCTTCCAGCCACAGGACGCGCTCCTTGATGAACTTGGACAGCGCGACCGGCTTCACGCCGACCTGCTGGCCGTTGTCGTCCAGGATCGGCATCTTCGGCAGGTCCGCGCCCAAGACGATGCGCTGCTGAAGCGAGGCGTAGTCCGAGGCGGTGAGCAACTGGGCCCACAGCAGGTTGATGACGTCCTGCATGGCAATCGTGCCTGCCACGTCCGAGATCGGCTGATCGACGAGCATCGGGCGGTTGGGCAGCTCGCGCATCGGCACGACGCCCATCGGGTTGCGCTGCGGGTTCGGCTCGTCGCCGACGTCGCGCGGCATCCATGGCCGCACCTCCTCGTCAGCCGCCGCCAGCAGCGGAGGCTTGATGATGAGGTTCTGCGGGGCCCGGGTGAACTTCCACACCTCGTCGGGCAGGTAGAGCGTTGCGTGCTCGCCAAAGCCGTCCTGCCAGCGCTTCATCGCCGCACGGCGCCGAGTTCGGGACCCGGGCTCGTACAGGATGATCGCCGAGGAGGCGTCCTCGAAGGTGACGATCGGCGTGTCGGGGTTCTTCGGATCGCCCCAGACCAGCATGAAGGTGCGGGCGCCGAGCACCGAGGATAGGAAGCCGAGCTGTGATTCCGAGTCCAGGTCGTTGCGCTGCCAGACTTCCCAGGTGTCGGTGTCGGCGATCTCAGCGCCCGCAGCCTGGATGCCGGTCACGGTGAGCCGCTCCACCGGGGCATCGGCGACGACCTGGACCCAGTTGTCCGCGAAGCCGCGGTAGCGCTTGGAGAAGTAGTCGGCGAACTCGTCCGAGGCGAAGCGCAGATTGTGCTGGCCGGTGTAGTAGTCGTGGTGGCGCCGGATATCGCCGGTACGCCGCGCCAGCTCGGCCGACAGGGTATCGACGAGCTGGCGGGCCTGCTCCAGTGTGGCCACCGGCTCACCTCATCCCGTGTAGACGTAGTGCTGCTTGACGGTGGCCAGGCCGGCCGCGATCGCATCGCCCGCGGCCTCGTGGGCGAGGATCGAACAGATGGCGAGGTCGATCTTCTGCTCCACGGAGGCCTTGCGGAGCACGTAGCGATCCGAGGGCCGGGCCGACTTGCGGGCGTTGGCCACGTGCGCCCCGGTGACCGGGCAGCCGTCATGGCGGAAGGTCGTGCCGTCCTTGCGGACGTCGGTCACCATGCGCTCGGCCGCCGCGTGCATCGGGACCTCGCGGTGCGTGTACCAGCGAACTACCTTGCGGTCGCCGTACTTCGCGGCCCAGGTGTCGATCTCGGTCTCCCAGTACCGGACGTCGCAGTAGGCACGCACCACGTCATAGCGGCGCATCAGGTCGTCCATCGCGGTGGAGATCTCCAACCGCGGCATGCGGCCGTCCCACTCCGCGGCGTTCCAGTAGCACGGGCGGTTGTCCGGGCCGTAGGTCGGCGTGAACTGGTAGCCGCCGAGCGTCTCCGCACGGATGCCGGTCCAGTCGTCGACCTCGGAGCCGTCGAAGCCGAGCACGATGCGCGGCCGGGGCGGCAGCTGCATGTCGTCGACGGCCAGGAGGTCCCACTCGTCGCGGGCCAGCCACGAACCGGTGCCGGCCACGATGCGGTTCAGGTAGAAGCGTTCGGCCTGGGCCGGGTCCTTCTCGGCGATCTCCAGTAGCTCGCCGTCGATACGGTCGATACTGACCCAGCCGCCGGGGCGCTTCGCCGAGTCGCCGTAGGCGATGCGCAGGGCCCGGCGACGCTCGGCCCGGTTCGTCAGCGGCACCGGCGGGGCTGCACGGTGGTCGCGGTAGATGTCCTTCGCCGCGGACTCAGAGGTGCGCTGAGCGACTGAGTTCTCGCTCGGGTCCCAGGCGTTCGTGGTCTCGACCGACCGGCCGCCGACGCCGGAGAGGTTCCGGCGCTGCGTTTCGGAGATCGCCCATCCGCCATTGGTCTGGGTCCAGCAGTGCGTCTCGTCCTGCACTGCGAAGGTGAGCCGCTGGCCGAGGCGGGCGTTCTTGCTGCTGGTGACAGGCTCGATGATGCCGCCACCGGGAACGTTGATGCGGGTCACGCCGGTGTCGGGGATCAGCTCGGCGAGCGGGCCCTCTTCAATCATCGGCTGCAAGGCGCGGTAGACGTTGTCGGTCTGGTCCTCGCTGGTC
>Ga0070713_100000181_pt1 | contig 41906 bp, 34 predicted proteins | sample LARL82metaG_FD_65465 | JGI IMG/M metagenome (GOLD analysis project Ga0070713, IMG submission 65465) | Corn, switchgrass and miscanthus rhizosphere microbial communities from Kellogg Biological Station, Michigan, USA - LAR L8-2 metaG | ecosystem: Host-associated > Plants > Roots > Rhizosphere ... | reverse complement strand
GGTGCCGGCGTGGCCGATGCCGACCCACCAGACGAAATTGGTCAGGGCGTAGGCCCATGCGATCGGGATGTTGACACCCCAGATTCCGACGCCCTTGTAGAACAGGTACGACATCGCCACCAGCAACAGAATAGTCAGCGCGGAGGTCAGCGTGAAGCCGACCACCCAGCCCCAGTGCGTCGGACGGGTCAGGACGATATCGCTGATCTTGTCGGAGATGGTGGCGTACGAATAACCGCCCTTCAGCACCGGCAGCGTCGATTCGCGCAGCGCCTTGTCCGGCCCGGCGGCGATCGACGACATCAGCTCTCTTCCTTGAGCTCGGGGTTGGCATTGGTCAGCTTGGCTAGGTATGTTGTGCGCGGCTGCGTGTTGAGCTCGCCGAGCAGCGCGTAGTTGAGCGGCGAGGCCTTCAGCGCCTTGACGCGGCTCGATGGGTCGTTGATGTCGCCGAAGGTGATCGCCTGCGTCGGACAGACCGCCTGGCAGGCAGTGACGACTTCGCCGTCGCGGATGCGGCGATCGGCTTTATCGGCCTCGATTCGCCCGTTGGCGATGCGCTGGATGCAATAGCTGCACTTCTCCATCACGCCGCGCATGCGCACGGTGACCTCGGGATTGCGCTGGCCCTTGAGGCTTTCGGAATCCTCGTCGGCGTACTGGTAGAAGTTGAAGCGGCGCACTTTATACGGGCAGTTGTTCGAGCAGAACCGGGTACCGACGCAGCGGTTGTAGACCTGGACGTTGAGGCCCTCGGAGTCGTGCACCGACGCCTCGACCGGGCACACCAGTTCGCAGGGCGCGCGCTCACACTGCATGCACGGCACCGGCTGGAAGTGGGTGCGCGGGGACCTGGCCTCGCCTTGGTAGTAGCGGTCGACCCGGATCCAGTGCATCTCGCGCCCACGTGCGACCTGATCCTTGCCAACGACGGGGATGTTGTTCTCGGCTTGGCAGGCGATCGTGCAGGCATTGCAGCCGATGCAGGTACCGAGATTGATCGTCATGCCCCAGGCGTAGCCGTCGTAGCGAAACGGCGAATACAACGTGCCGATCGGGAAAGTCTTGCGCGTTCCGGCGGCGCTTGGGTTGTCGCGGAATTCCGTCAGCGGCAGCGACCGCACCAGCTCGCGCCCTTCCATCGCGTGATGATGCTGCGTCGTCGACAGCGGGTACTGCCGCCCGGTCTTGCGTATCGCGACGTCGCCGGAAAACCAAGGCGCATCGGACGTGCGTAGCGTGTAGGCGTTGGCGCCGCAGCCGTTGCCGACGCGACCGGCCCGCGTGCGTCCGTAGCCCAGCGCGACGCTCACCGCGTCGTCGGCGTGTCCGGGCAGGATCCAGACCGGTATCTGCAGCCGGCGCTGACCGCGGCTGATCTCGATCACGTCGCCGTTGGCGAGCGAGCGCTTGGCCGCGAGCGCCGGGCTCACCAGCGCCGCGTTGTCCCAAGTCAGCTTGGACAGCGGCCTCGGCAACTCCTGTAGCCACGCGTTGTTGGCGAAGGTGCCATCCCATACCGATGGGTCCGGCACGAAGATCAGTTCGAGCGGCGAGTTCGTCGCGACGGTCGTGGGAGGCGAGGCAAGCACCTGCGCCTTCGGCGCCACGTTTCGTTCCGGCAGTGCGCTGTCTTGGACGATTCCATCGCGCAGTGCCTGCTGCCAGCCCTGTCCGAAGCCGGCGCCTTGATCGCCGTGCCATTGATTGCGCCAGTAGTCGCGCACGATGTCGTGCCCGCTGCGCGAAGTGCCGTCGACGAAGAGCGCCAATAGCTCGTGTGCCGATTTTCCGCCGTACAGCGGCGCGATCAGCGGCTGCTGTATCGTGATCGTCCCATCGTAGGCGCGGGCATCCGACCAGGCCTCGAGACAGTGCGCTGCCGGGATATGCCAGCGGCAGCGCTCCGAGGTCTCGTCGTCGGTAACACCAAGGCGGACGCTGGTCGCAACCTTGGCGAGCGCGGCAGCGAAGTCGACATCGGCCGGAGCCGCATAGGCGGGATTGCCGCCGAGCACCAGCAGCGTATCGACGTCGCCCGCGGCCATGTCGCGCACCAGTGCGCGCAGCGACTGGTCTTGGTTCTCGGGGTTGGCGCACGCCGGATCGGTATAGACGACCGCGGTGCCCACGCTGCCGAGCGCACGGTTCATCGCATGCGCCAGCGCATGCACGTGGGGCGGTTGCCCGAGCCCTGCGATGACCAACGATGCGCCGCGATGCTGCTCGAGGTCGCGCGCGCACGCGGCGAGCCAGTCCGTCGTGGCCGCTGGAGCGTCGGCGGAGGCGCTCGTGGTCACGCCGAGCAGTCGGCCAATCGCGAGCGCGGCGTCGCCGATCGCTCCGGCGCGCAGCGCCAGCCGATGGTCGGCCACCGCACTGGTCAGCGTCGGGCTGGCGGCGATCGCGTACAGGCGGTTGCTGGCCAATGGCTGATCCGCGCTCGCCCGCCGTCGCATATAGTCGCGTGCTTGCCGCACGCGCGCCGGCCCGGTGCCGAGAAAATCGGCGTCGAGGCTCAACACGACGCTCGCGCGGTCCAGCCGGTAGCGCGCGTCGACGACCTCGCCGAAGGCCATCCGCGCACCGTCGTTGATGTTGTCGAGATTTATCGGCTCGTACTGATGCCAGCGCGCTGCGGGGTAGCGCGCGATGAGCGAGTACAACTGCGCCGCCAGCGTCGGCGAGGTCACCGTTTCGGTCAGCACGCGCAGGCCTTTACCTTTGGTGGCGGCGACCTTGATCCGCACCTCCTGCATCGCGGCTAGAAAAGCGTCCCAGGTGGTGGGCTCGCCGTCACGGGTCAACGTGCGCGAGCGGTCCGGGTCCCACAGGTCGAGCACGGCAGCCTGCGCGAAGACATCGGTCGCCCCAAGACTCGCAGGATGCGACGGATTGCCCTCAACCTTGGTCGGCCGGCCCATGTTGGTCTCGACCAGAACCCCCAGCGCGAAACCGCCCTGCGTCACCGCGGTCGCGTAGTAGCGAGGCTCACCGGCGATCGCCGGCTGCGGCGCATTGACGTAGGGTAGGATCTTCTCCTGCGGCTCACGGCTGCACGCGCTTAAGCCCGCAAGCGACATCGAAGCCGCCATCACCTTGAGAAATTCGCGGCGGTCGACATCGAAGCGATCGGCGAAGCGCGGAAATCGCTCCCGCAAGTACTGATCGAAACCGTTCGCCTTGGCGGCCTCGTCGAGGCTTCGCCAGAGTTGCTGCGTGCTTGGCTGATCGGGTCGATTCACGGTGGAAAGCACATCAACGGTGGCAGACCGAGCAGTCGGTCAGACTGCTGACATGGATGTGGTTTGCGGCAAGGAGCTTCCCGCCGAGCACGAGCTGGTCGCCGACAGGGTGCCAATCCACGTCGAACACCTTGTCGCGAGGCCGCAGGTACTTTTGCGGCGCCCGATGGCAGTCCAGGCACCACTGCATCTCGAGCGGCACGATGCGCCAAGTCAGCGGCATCCGATCGATCGGACCGTGACAGGTGGCGCAGCCCACGCCCTTGGCGATGTGGATACTGTGATTGAAGTAGACGAAGTCAGGCAGGTCGTGCACGCGGTTCCATTGCAGCGGAATGCCCGTCTCGAAACTCCTGATCACCGGCGCGAGCATTGGCGAGTCGGTGAACAACTGCGAGTGGCAGGTCATGCATGTGTGGGTCGGCGGAAGACCGGCGAAGGCCGAAGTTTCGACCGAGGTGTGGCAATAGCGGCAGTCGAGGCCGACGTCGCCGACGTGGTGCTTGTGACTGAACGGCACGGCTTGCTCGACCGGAGAGCCGATCGCGGGATGCGGCGCGATGCTGATGCGCCAGCCGAGCAGGGCGACGAAGACGAACAGCAGCACGGCGATCGCGCCGAGCTTGAGCGCGAGAACGAGCGGCGGTTGGAAGACCTGAGCCATGCCTGGATTCAGCGCTCTTTCGCCTTGGCGTCCGCCACCGGCTCGGAGAAGATCCACTTCAACTGCGGGAAAGCCCCCTGCAAAGCGGTCCCACAGCGCGCGATTCGTGCAATCAGGTCGCCGGCCGTCGCCGCACGGCAGATGCGCGCAGTGATACCGAGGACGATCATCTCGCCCTCTTCCTGGGTGATCATCGTCGTCGCCTCGGTGATTTCCTCTCGATCCTCGAAGAACTCGAGAATCGCGGTTCTCACCGTCGGCGCCGCCCTTTCCCTGATCAACTCTTTTCCGTTGCGAATTACCGGGCCGCTGCTTCGTGGATCTGCTTTCGGATGTTGGCGACTGCGTCGGCACCGACGACCGAGGCGTGGTTGCCCCATGCGTTGCGTATGTAGTTGGTCAGGTCGGCGATCTCCTGGTCGGAGAGTTTCCAGCCGAAGGCCGGCATCGCGAGCGCGGTGGGCTTGTCCTTGGTCGCAACGACCGTCGCCCCACCGATGATGGCTTGGAGGACCGTTGCCGGCTCCTTAGCCTGGACCGGAGCGCTGCCCTTGAGCGGCGGGAAGACCTGCGCGATTCCCGTCCCTTCCTCGAGATGGCATCCGGTGCAGTTGTCGACATACAGTGCCCTGCCGCGCCTCATCATGGCGTCGTCGAGGCTCTTGGTGGCGTATTCGCGCTGGTCCCTGGCGCCTGGCATGTCCTTCAGATAGACCGCGATCGCATTGAGGTCAGCGTCGCTCAAGTGCTGGGTGGAATTCTGCACGACCTCGGCCATCGGCCCGGCCGCCGCAGCCTTGCCGTTCGACCCTGTCTTCAGGTATTCGACGATCTCGTTCGCCGACCAGGCGCCGATGCCGTCGCGTAGGTCGCCGCTCAGGCTTGAGGCGTACCAGTGCTCGCCGTAGCCGCCTTCGAGGTGCTCATCCTTCCTGGGTCCGCCCAGGACGCTCTTCGGCGTATGGCACGCCCCACAGTGCCCGAGGCCTTCGACCAGATAGGCGCCGCGGTTCCATTGCGCGGATTTGTTCGGGTCGGCGCGGAAAGTGCCTTCGTGGAAGTAGAGCGTATTCCAGCCTGCCATCACGACGCGCATGCTGAGGGGCCATGGAAGGTCCGGCGGCTTGTTCTGTTGCTTGACCGGGGGAAGGGCATTGAGATAAGCCTTGATCGCGCGCACATCATCGATGCCGATCTTGGTGTACCAAGGATAGGGAAACGCGGGGTAGAGCCGCTTTCCGTCGCGGCCGACGCCCTCGTGCATCGCTTTGTAGAACTCGTCGTTCGACCAGCGGCCAATGCCCGTGTCCTTGTCCGGCGTGATGTTGGTTGAATAGATCGTTCCGAAAGGCGTCGGAATCGCGCGTCCACCAGCGAATGGCGCTCCACCGTCCGCCGTATGACAGGCGGCGCAATCACCGGCAGCGACCAGATATCGGCCTCGCTCAAGGGTAGTAAAGGTAGTGCCCTGCGCCAGCACGGTTGCCGGAATCGCAAAAGCGAAAAGGCCGATTCTCGCGGCGAGTCGCAAGCCCGGCTTCGTCGCACGCATGATGTCGCTTCGCCTTCAGGCCTGGACCAGCGGTCCCGGTTTCTTGAGATACAGCTTGCGAATGGCGTCCGCGGCCCAATAGGCAAGCGCGCCAACCGTTCCGGTCGGGTTGTACCCCGCGTTTTGAGGAAATACGGAGGAGCCCATCACGAACACGTTGGACACGTCCCAACACTGGAGATAGCGGTTCACGACGCTGGTTTTGGGATCAGCCCCCATGGCAGCGCCGCCGGTGTTGTGGGTCGTCTCGTAAGGCAGAATCGAATAATGGCCCTCGCGGTAGTTGACCTTGATCGACCGTGGCTTCATCGCCTTGGCGATCAGCACCGCCTTGTCCGTAACGAACTTCGACATCCTGTGCTCGTTATCGTGGAAGTCGAACGTCAACCGCAAAAGCGGGTTACCGTAAACGTCGCGGTAAGTGGGATCGAGATCGAGGTAAGAGCCGCGATAGCTCATCACGCTGCCATGCGTCGCAATCGATGCGCTCCGAAGGTAATTTTCGTGCATCGCCTTTTTCCAGGCCGCGCCCCACTTGGGCGTCCCCTCGGGGACCCCGTGCTGCTGCAGGATCGGGCGCCCGCCAGTGGTCCACAATGCGATATAGCCGCCGCCGACGAAACCGTGCGGGCCATGGTCGAAGTTGTCGCCATTGAATTCGTCGACCGCCTGGCCGAGCGCGCCCGCGCCCATGAACGGATTCATGATCTCGTCCATGAAAACGTTGACCGACGACGTGATTTGATAGGCGTAGTTTCTACCCGTCACGCCTTGATTGGTTTTCGGGTCGTACGGCTGGCCGATCTTCGAGAGCAATAGAAGATGAACATTGTGCTGGGCGAACGCGCACAAAATCACGAGCTCCGCCGGTTGCTCGTATTCTCGTCCTTGCACGTCGATGTAGTTCACCCCCGTGGCGCGCTTGCCCGACGCATCGAGATTGACGCGGGTAACATCACAATTCGTGCGATACGAGAAATTGTCTTTCTTGAGCAAAACTGGAAGGATGGTCGTTTGCGGCGATGACTTCGAGTAGTTGCCGCAGGCGAACCATTCGCAGAAGCCACAGTAGGTGCATTCGCCCATCTGCACGCCATAGGGGTTCTTGTACGGCTGCGAAGTATTGGCGGCCGCGCAGGGAAAGGGTTTGAAACCGGCTTCCTTGGCCGCCTTATCGAACTTGGCGGTAGCAGAACTGCGCTTGAGTGGCGGCAGCGGATACCCGCGCGCACGTGGCCCTTCGAATGGATTTCCGCCCGGCTGAATCTTCCCCTGGACGTTGCCGGCTTGGCCCGAAATGCCGCACAGGTATTCCCACTTGTCGTAATAAGGTTCGAGGTCCTCGTAGCTCACGCCCCAGTCCTGGATTGTCATGTCCTCGGGAATGAATTTCTTGCCATACCGCTCCTCGATATGGCTGCGCACCTTGAAGTCACTAGGCAGGAAACGCCAATTTTGGCCGTTCCAGTGGATGCCCGCGCCGCCTACTCCGGAGGCGGGATTGAACGAACCCAGGTGCCGCATCGGCAGGGCCGTCTGGTCGATCGAATTACGAAAAGTAAGCGTCTCCCTCGCGGGTTCCTCGAACAGCGCGTTTCGAACCGCGTATTTCAGCTCGTCCTGGATGTGGGTGGTCGCAAAATCCGGCACCGTATCGCGGAACTTGCCGCGCTCGATAGCGAGGACTTGGAGGCCGGCGTCGGTGAGTTCTTGGGCCAGGATGGACCCGGTCCAGCCGAAACCGACTAGCACGACATCGACGGGTTTGAGCTTGGTCGTCATACGTCAGCCTTTGCGCGTCGGCGTGCCGCTGCGCCCCGCCAGCCCTACCGTGGGCAGCGTGTACGGCTTGCCGTACTGCTCGATCTCGTTGACGTAGTTGTAACGCGGCCCAGGGAAACCAACCAGCTTCCAGCCCGCGAAATCGCGGTTCCCGCCGTAGATTGGATCGGCAAAAAACCCCTCGCCCGTGTTCTGCCAGAGCATCGCGAAAAATTCTTTGGCAGGTGCGCCGGCGAGCTCGATCTCACCCTTTTCCAACGCGTGGAGGACCTTGTCCTGATCAGCCGCGTCGAGCTCGGCGAAATTCTTCTTGAACGTGCGCTGGCAGTAGTCGTCGGTGCCACGAATCCCGACCCGATACAGCTGGGCCGGCGTCAGCTTGAGTTGATAGCCCTGCTGCTCAGTCCCTTCTTTCCACGGGCCTTGCATGTACCAGGTTTCGCCGCGCCCGAATGGTCCAGTCATCTGCTGGTCGATGAAGAACGCAACCCCCGCCTCCTTGGCGCCTGGCCCGAGGTCGTCGGCGGGAATGAGCCGGCTGACCGCCGCGTCGAGAAACACAACTTCTGATTGCGTGAAATAGGTAAACGAACCTGGGCTGACCGGAGGTGGCAACAGCCGCTCGTCTTGCGCAAACGCCTTGCGCGGCGCGAGCCAGGAAATGATGGCAGCAGAGCCCGCCGCCGCGCTTGTCTTGAGCAGCTCCCGACGTGTCACCTTTCCCATTTTAAGAGCTCGCGCGTCACTTCGACGTGGGCGCGGCGGCCTGGGCGGTTTTGACGTTGCTCGAAATGATGGCACCCGTCGTTGCGTCGACCTGAACCTCGACGATGCCGCTCCGCCCATGGTATTGGCTGATGTCGAACGTCCAGACCAGCTTGCCATTGTCCCGATCCAGGCGCGCCCTTTTTACGGTTCCTTCGTGTGCGTCCATCAGAGCGAGCTGCTCTGCGCGCGTGCGGTCAACCGTCGCTTCGCGCTCCAGATCGGATTGCGAGGATCCGGGCGTCGCGGCGAAGCCTGGGCTGCTCATCCCACAGCTCGCGACGAAGAGCAGCACGTAGTGAATGGCGCGCGTTGAATTCATTGTCATCTCCTCGGTTGTAACTCTTACAAGAATGGGGTCATCGCCCCGTGTTCGTTTGAGCGCGCTCGTCTTGCCGCGTTCTGGCGTCATCGCGCACAACATTGTTTCCAAAACTGTTACTCTGACCACACTCGTGCGCCCGCCTGCGTTCTTGATGGTCCGCTTCTTGCTGTTGATCGATGAGTGCTTGGCGTGTTCCGACAAACGCTGATGCGACTGCCGACATGGACCTGCTCGGAATGGCAATATTCGCGCGCGTGGTGGAAGCGAAGAGCTTCTCCGGCGCGGCGCGGCGCCTGAACATCTCGAAATCGGTGGTCAGCAAGCACGTCACCCAGATTGAACGATCGCTAGGCGTCAGGTTGTTGAACCGTACGACGCGCTCGATCAGCCTGACCGAAGTCGGCGCCGAATTCTATGCGCGGTGCTCGCGCATCGTCGCCGCGGCGGAAGAGGCCGAGGCAGTTGCCGCGCACATGCACTCAGAGCCGCGCGGAACGCTCAAGGTCAACTCGCCCGTGGTGTTTGGGGTGATGCACGTCACGCCGCTGCTGCGCCATTTCATGGTGTCGTGTCCCGAACTTCGCATCGACATGACGCTCAGCGACCGCACGGTGGATCTTGCAGACGAAGCCTACGACGCAGCCGTGACGATCGAAAAAGACCCCAATCCTGCCTTAGTCGCGCGTAGGCTGGCGCCTATACGAACCTTAATCTGCGCGAGCCCGGATTATTTTCGCCTTCACGGATTGCCCAAGCGACCGGCCGATCTCGCGCGGCATAACTGCCTCGTCTGCACCAGTTTCGGTGTTGAGAAGAAATGGCGCTTCGGCGGCTCAGATGGTGAGGCATGGGTCGAGATGGGAGGGAACCTGTGCCTCAACAACGAGAACGCGATCCGGCGCGCCGCACTCGACGGTTTGGGCATCGCCATGTTGCCGACGTATGTCATCGGCGCCGACCTACGGCAAGGTACGCTCCGCGCTGCACTCACCGACTACACGCTGCCCGAAAAATCGCTCTACGCCACGTATCTGCCTAACCGTCATCTCGCGGTCAAGGTGCGTAGATTTGTCGATTTCCTGGTGGCGAGGTTCGGCGCGACGCCATCGTGGGACGTTTTCGATGGATCGGTCGTGGATCGCGAACGGTCTTGTTCGCGGACGAGCACGACGGCGGCGAACGGCTCCGGCCAAACGGGCATCACGGAGGCGCGCGACCTGATCGATGGCTACAGCTTATGAACCTTTTCCGACGCCTTTGAAGAGAACACCTGCCGTCGATTCGCTGGCGATTAGATGCTGAGCCTGTGACGAATGCGCGCGCCCATCTGCGCGCGCTCGGACACTCTCTCATCTACCGGACGGCAGATCATCCCCTGCATCGAGGTAGGTCGATGTTGCCAATACGATGCCAACCTCATTGAAATACTCGGTCACCTCGTCTGACGACACATGGATTTGCGTTCGCGGGCGCGCGGCAGACACCGTCGTGCCGTCAGCGTTCTTCGACTCTATACCCAATGAAAGGGACTCTGCGCTATTTGCTTGCGGTGCCGGTCCGTTTGCAGCGAGCGTGAAACTACGGATGCAAACCAGAACGATCACCGCACAGCCCGCCGTCGTGATTTGATCAAATACGCGACTCCCCAGACGCGGCCGGGCGAAGCACATCTTCAGTTTCTTGAGCCAGCGCCGGGTCATCGTTATCCTTGATCGACAGCAGGCTACAGGCTAGGCGCCGTTCCGTGCGGGCGCCATGGGGAAACCGTGTCAGTTCCTGTAGGCAATTCGAGACATGACAACGAGCTTTCGATGCGACGTCTCCGGATTCCGGGCTCCGCGAGGTGGGAAGCCGAAGCTGATACGCATACCTAACTAGCTCGAGAGTTGAGAAACCCCTACATGGTTTGTCAAGGTTTCCCTAACTCATCGTTGCTTCTTAAAACGTATTCTAAAAACCGAACCGCGAGGAAACGTAGCGGGTTCGGCATGCGTTTTTTCTGCATCTGCGATTCTGCGCTGCTTCCAGACGAATGCGTCGCAGGGCCAGATCCCCTCGCTACGCAGCGACGAGGATGCGCAGGTCGGATGCCCCAAAATGCATTTAGTAATGTATCGAGTCAGCCGTCGCAGATGGCGGATAGCTCGTTCATGAGGAAGCGACATGAATGCTTCAGTAGCGATTGAACAGGGCGAATACACGGGCTTTCGTAATCGATGGGTCCAACTGATCCTGGCGATACTTTGCATGACGATGATTGCCAACCTGCAATACGGTTGGACTCTGTTCGTCAATCCGATGCACGACAAGATGGGTTGGACCACCGCGCAGATTCAGGTTGCCTTTTCCGTGTTCGTCTTGACCGAGACCTGGCTCGTTCCTATCGAAGGCTGGCTGATGGACAAATTCGGCCCGCGCCCTGTCGTGCTGGGCGGCGGTGTGCTAGCTGGGCTTTCCTGGGTTCTTAATTCGTACGCAGCGTCCTTGGAGATGTTGTATTTCAGTGCCGTCGTCGCTGGGGTCGGAGCTGGATGCGTCTATGGGACCTGCGTGGCAAACGCGTTGAAGTGGTTTCCGGACAAGCGGGGTTTGGCTGCGGGCCTGACAGCTGCCGGCTTCGGCGCCGGGGCGGCAGTTACGGTCATCCCGATATCCAACATGATCCGTTCAAGCGGTTATGAAAGTGCCTTCCTTACTTTCGGATTGATCCAGGGCGCAGTGGTCTTCGTGGCGTCGCTGTTTCTCGTTCGCGCCCCTATCAAGGGAAGGTTCTTCGCCACCGCATCGCGCGCCAACCCAACGACCAAGCGCGACTACAGTCCGCGGGAAATGATCAGGATGCCGGTGTTTTGGTTGCTGTATCTCGCCTTTGTGCTGGTAGCTGCCGGCGGCCTGATGGCCGCGGCGCAGGTGGCACCCATTGCCAATGATTTCGGCATTGCAAAAGTGCCGATTGCCATTTTGGGAGCCACATTGCCATTGCTTACGATAACCATCGTGATCGACAACCTGGTCAATGGATTCACGCGACCGCTTACCGGCTGGATCTCGGATCACATTGGGCGCGAGAACACGATGCTGTTGGTGTTTTGCCTGTCGGGGGTTGCGCAACTCGGCCTGATCTATTTCGGACGCGAGCCGCTGGGGTTCATGATTTTCGCGCCGATGATCTTTCTCTGTTACGGCGAGATCTTCTCCATCTTTCCTGCAGTTATCGGCGACACCTACGGCTCGAAGTTTGCAGGTGCGAATAATGGACTCATGTATACAGCCAAAGGTACCGCGTCTTTGCTCGTTCCACTCGCAAGCGTGTTGAAGGCGTCGACGGGAAGCTGGGTTGCCGTGCTTTGGACCGGAGCGGTAATGGGAATCGTCGCCGGGCTGCTGGCAAAATCTGTGATTATGCCAATGCGGCGCCGCTGGCTCGAAAAGCAAAACGCGGACGTGCCGAGCGGAGCGGCGCCAACTCGTTAGGCACGCGCGAGGGCAGGGCACGTACGAACCCGGATTTGACCTGGGTACCGCGCCCCGCCCTTGGCGGCGATGCTTGTTGCGCGGCCTTCGCTGTTCGCGGCCACCCCAGTCGCCGTTTCCTCCCAGCGATGACGATGGGGGCGTCAGCGCGAATATGCCGAGTCACGTTGCGGCCGCTAAACTACGGCATGGATGCGGCAAGCCAAAAGGTCGTGCTCGACCTCGAAGACCTCTACGAAAACGCTCCCTGTGGCTACCATAGCGTCGGTCCCGACGCGACGATTCTGCGCATGAATCGAACGGAGCTGACGTGGCTGGGCCGGACCCGCGAGGAAGTTGTCGGCAAACTCAAAATCGTGGACCTCATGGCCAAGCCTTCCACCCAGATCTACCAACATGCAATGCAAGCATTGGTGCCGACGGGGGATGTGGCAGAGATTGAGATCGTGCTGGTGCGCAAAGACGGTTCTATTTTTGATGCGTTCTTGCGGATTGCGGCTGTGCGCGACGAGCGTGGCATTTTTCGCTACACCCGCGCTAGCGTGATCGATATTTCAGCTCGCAAGCGGGCTGAGAGCAATGCTCGGATATACGCCGAACAGCTGCAATCAATAGCGCAGCACGTCGTCGCGATCCAAGAGACCGAACGGCGCACGCTGTCGGCGGAACTGCATGACCGCGTGGGTCAGGATCTCGCGGCGATCAATCTCAATCTCCACATCGTCAAGGCGCAGCTTCCGCCGTCGGCGCTGACGAAAATAGGACCGCGCCTGGACGATTCCATCTCGCTCGTCGATCGTACCGTCGAAATTGTTCGTGACGTCGCCGGCGCCCTTCGTCCCTTGATTCTCGATGACTACGGGCTCGCCGCGACCCTGCGATCCTACGCACAACAATTCTCCGAGCGCACCGGTATCGAGGTCTCGCTGATCGCGGCGGAAGTGGTTCCGCGATTGGCGTACGAGTCGGAAATGGCCCTTTTTCGGGTGAGTCAAGAAGCACTGACCAACGTACTGAAACACGCCGGCGCCTCCATCGTACAGATCACACTCGCGGCCGACCCGCAATGGATTTCAATCACGATAGCCGATGACGGTTGTGGTTGTGACGCCATTGGGGATGCAAGTCACGCTTCGCGAGGTCTTGGGTTGCTGGTAATGCAAGAACGCTTGCGCGCTGTTCAGGGCTCGTTGAGCATTGAATCGCGAACCGGCGCCGGCACCGTGCTAACCGCGCGTGTACGGAGACTACGATCGTGATCAAGGTCTTGCTAGCGGACGATCATCTGATACTTCGGGAAGGGATCGAAGCACTGCTCAAGGCGCAGGACGACATTACCGTTATCGCCCATGCGCGAGATGGAAGAGATGCGGTACGGAAGATTGTCGATTTGAAACCTGACGTAGCGGTAATGGATATTGTGATGCCAGAATTGGACGGCATCGAGGCAACCCGCTTGGCTCGCGCATCGTCCACATCTACCCGCGTTGTGATTCTGTCGATGCACTCGACTACCGAACACATCTTCCGCGCGTTGCAGGCGGGCGCGAGCGGCTACCTACTCAAGGAGTCGGCGGGTGCCGAACTCGTCGCAGCCATAAGAAGCGTCTTCTCCGGCCGTCGCTATTTGAGCCAGAAGATTACCGAAGCCGTCGTCGATGACTACATTCGCGAGCATCAGTCCACGGATCCTCTCAGTAAGCTAAGCGCCCGGGAGCGCCAGATACTGCAGCTCGTAGCTGGCGGCAAGAGTACCGCCGACATCGCGAGTACGCTTTTTCTGTCGACCAAGACGGTCGATACGTATCGGAGCCGCCTGATGCAAAAGCTGGAAATCGATAACTTTGCCGGGCTTGTAAAATTCGCCATCAATTGCGGGATAACTCCGCCCTGAGTCGCGCTAGGTTCGCTGCCGCCAGGCTCCCGCAAGGTCTTCGAGAATTAGATTGATGTCCGGACCGATCCGCCGCAGTTTCGCGCGATGGATCGACGCCAGTCGTCTGAGCACGTGCTCGCCTTTCGACGTCAGTCGCAGCTGCACTTTGCGTCGGTTCTCTGGAATGCGCTCCCGTACCATCAGCCCTTGTGCGACAAGACGATCAGCGAGGCCCACCGCGCTGTTGTGCTTGATTAGGAGCTGCTGAGCCAGGTCCGCAATGGAAACCGGTGCGCTTTCCGCGAGGCTGCGCACGGCGAGTAGCGCCTGATATTGTTGACTGGTCAGGCCCACGCGTGCGGCAACCGTCTCGCTAAAGTGAAGAAAGTTGCGCAGCGCATAGCGGAACGACGCCAGCTTCACATAGTCAGCGGTTCGCAGTGTCGGGGGATTCGGGTTTCGTTTCGGCACGTGAGGGGGGATACCGCAGTCAGTCCCTCCCTTTTACCACGAACCAAGGTCGTCTTCGCCGCCGTGGCTCTTGCTTCGTTGACATCATATCGTGCTACGATATATCGTACTACGATATGTAACAGCGTCGTCAACCCAGGAGGAAAACATGGATCGCCACAACCACGATTCAATTGTCAATTCCGCCCGCAGGGCCTTTGTCGGAGCGGGTTTCGGCGTCGCCGGCGCGCTTGCGTTTCCGGGGCTATTTGCCCGGCAAGCGTTAGCAGCGGAGCATGCGCCCATCGGCACGTGGCCAGCCGGCGTGTCGGGAGATTCGGTCTTTATCGGCATCGCCGTCCCCCGCACTGGCACGTATGCCGTGCAGGGCGAAGATGAGTTGAAAGGCTGGCAGCTCGCGGTGGAGCATATCAATGCGGGGAACCCGTTGATCCGGCAAATCTCGCCAAAGACGAAGAACGGGGTACTCGGTAAGCAATTGAAATACGGTGTTTCCGATTCAGCCGCCAAACCCAACGACGCCGTGCAGGCCGAACAGCGCTTTATCACCGAGGACAAGGCGATCCTGATGACCGGATCGACGTCGAGCGCGGTGGCGGTGGCGCTCAATAAGTTAGCGCAGCGCGAGAAGGTGCTCTATGTCACCGGCATCTCCGGCTCCAATGACACCACCGGCAAGGATTGCGTGCGGTATGGCTTCCGCCAGTGCTTCTACGGTCAAACGGCGGCTGCCGCCATCGGGCCGGTCCTCGTCAAGAATTACGGCAAGAACCGGAAGGCCGCGTACCTGACCCCGGATTACACGTATGGCCATACCGTCACCAAGTCGATGCAGGACTACCTCTCAACCGCGGGCTGGACCACGGTGACGAATCAGGTGGCGCCATTAGGCGCCCCCGACTATTCGTCGTACCTGCTCAACGTCGCAAACTCCGGCGCCGAAGTGCTAATCAACGTCAACTGGGGACACGACGCGGTGCTGTCGATCCAGCAGGCGCAGCGCTTCGGGATTCTGGACAAAATGAAACTTGTCGTGCCGTACCAGGTCCCGTTCCTGGCGCGCGAAGTCGGCGGCGGTCTGCTCACCGACGTATATGCCGCTACCGGCTTCTGGTGGACGCTGCAGGACAAATATCCGCTCGCGAAGATGTTCGTAGAGGCCTTCGAGGCGAAATATGGCTACAAGCCGGAATGGGGCGCGAATAACGCTTACATGTCGTTTGCGCTCTGGGCAGAGGCCGTGGAGAACGCCGGTACGTTCTACCCGCCCGACGTAATCAAGTCCTTCGAGGCCGGCCGCAAGGTCCAGTCGACCGTCGGAGAGGTGTACTTCCGTAAGGAGGATCACCAACTCGTCCGGCCGGTGGTCGTCGTACGCGGAAAGAAGCCAGCCGAGATGAAGAACAAGGAGGACTTCTACGACGTCGTGGAGATCCTGCCAGGACTGCCGCTGATGCAGAAGGCGGACGCATTCGGCTGCAATCTCGGCGACTACACGTAAGACCCTTGCCGTTGCTTCGGCGCCGCGGGCGGCACCTACCGCTTGCAGCGCCGCACCTGAGTGGGCGGCATGATCACCTGGCCCAATTTCGTATCGCAACTGTTCAACGGCCTGGCGCTAGGCGCGCTGCTCGCGCTCATCAGTTCCGGCCTCACCATCATCTACGGAACGCTCGGGGTGCTGAACCTCGCGCACGGCGCGATGTTCATGCTCGGCGGCTATGCCGGCTACGCCGCGTACCAGGCCACCGGATCCTACCTGGTCGCGGTGCTCGCCGGCTCGCTGTTCATGCTAGTGGTGGGCGTGGTGATGGAACGGCTCATCATCCGGCACTTCTACACCCGCCCCCTGGAGGACCAGCTCCTCGTTACGTTCGGCCTTGGCATCTGCATCGTCGAACTCGTGCGTCTCGCGTTTTCGAGCCAGTCGATGAGCGTGCCTCCTCCGCCTCTGCTCACCGGCATCACCTCGCTGGGCTTTATGCTCTATCCGACGTACCGCCTGGCCGTCGTGGGCATCGTAGCCGCGGCGCTCCTCGCGCTGTATCTCGTGCTCTATCGCACGCGCCTGGGGATAATCGTGCGTGCCGGTATCGAGGATTCCGTCATGGTCGATTCGCTGGGCATTAATGTCGACCGCGTGTTCATGACGGTGTTCGGCATCGGTGCGATGGCCGCGGGCTTTGCCGGAATCGTGAACGCGCCCGTGGTGTCGCTCACGCCGGAGGTGGGCGAGGCGATCCTAGTGCAGGCGTTCGTCGTCATCGTGATCGGCGGCGTAGGATCGTTTCCCGGCGCGGTGGTCGGGGGATTGATCGCAGGGGAGATCATCAGCCTCACGTCGATGGTCAATCCCGCCTATGCCTACGTGATGCTGTTCGCGGCAATGACGCTGGTGCTCATGCTGCGCCCCCACGGTCTGCTCGGCACGCGGGGGCGTGAATGAGCGCGAAGCGGCGGCATGACGAGCACATCCCTTACATCGTCGAGACACTCACGGCCATCGCGCTCATTGCCGCGCCCTTCGTCCTTCCTTACCTGGGTTCGGCGCCCAACACGGTCAACCGCATTCTGGTATGGGGCTTGTTCGGCATCGGGTTCGATATCCTGTTTGGTTACACCGGCCTGCTTTCGTTCGGACAGTCGGCCCTATATGGGACCGGAGGATTCGTCGCGGCATACCTGCTCACTCGGGCCGGCTTTCCGCACGTCGTTCTCGCGCTGGTCATAGGCATGGTCGTCGCCGCCGCCGTGGGCTATCTGATCGGATTGATCGCGCTGCGCCGCACTGGCATCTACTTCGCGATGATCACGGTGGCGATCGCGGAGGTGTTCTATTTTGTCGAGTTCAATCCGCTGTCGGAGTGGACTGGAGGGGAGAACGGGCTCCCAGGCGTGCCCACACCCAGCCTCGATCTAGGTGTTACGGTCATCCATTTCACCACAGGGTGGTCGCTCTATCCGTTCCTCGCCTTCTGCTATTTCTTAGGTATCGTGTGTGCGCTGCGAATCGTGCGATCTCCGGTTGGCACCGTCTTCCGGGCCATACGCGAGAATCCGCTGCGTGCTGCTGCGGTCGGTCACAACGTCCACGCCTACAAGCTTGCCGCCTTTGTCATTGCCGCCGCATATGCGGGCTTTGCCGGTGGTCTGCTCGGCGTGCTGCAGGCATTCATGCCGCCCGAAGCCTTCACGTTCGAGACGTCTGGTCAGCTCGTGATGCAGACTGCCATCGGGGGTCGCGGTACGCTGTTCGGACCGCTGATTGGCGCGGCCGTCTGGCTTTTCCTGCAGGATTTCCTGCAGGCGACGCTCAAGCTGGGTGCATCGTGGAAGCTGGTGCTGGGGTTGGTGTTCGTCCTCATGGTGTGTTTCCTGCGGCAGGGAATCATCGGTGGCGTGCGGGATCTGCGCGATCTGGTGTTGCGCAGGAAGTCGGCACCGCCCGTCCCCCCGAATGACGTGGTGGCACGGGCCGCGGGCGCTGAGACTTACGCCGCGCACAGCGTAGTGCGCGCGCCTTATGCCGATCACGCAAATGCGGACTACTGCGGCCCGATCCTGCGCGCCACCGGCCTCTCCAAGCACTACGGCGGACTGGCGGCCAATGCCGGGATCGATTTCGAGGTTCGGCGTGGCGAGCTCCGCGGCATCATCGGTCCGAACGGCGCCGGCAAGTCGACGCTGTTCAAGATGTTGACCTGCGAGGTGCCTCCCACGGCGGGCAGCATCGTGTTCGAAGGCCGCGACATCACCGGCATGAGCGTCACCGACGTGTGCCAGCTCGGGCTGACCAAGAGCTACCAGGTCAACCAGCTCTTCAATCGCCTGACGGTGCGCGAGAATGTCACCATCGCCGTGCTCGCCGCGTTACGAGGCAAGTTCAAGCTTGACCTGCTGCGCAGTCGCTCGAAGATCCCGGGGTTGCACGAGCAGATCGAGCAGGTGCTGACACTGGTCAACCTTGCCGATTACCCCGACGTCCCCGTGTCGCAGCTTGCCTACGGTGAGAAGCGGCGCCTGGAAGTCGGGCTCGCGCTCGCGTCGTCGCCGAGTTTGTTGCTGCTTGACGAGCCGCTTGCCGGAATGAGCGCGCGCGAGCGAGCGGAAACGGTCAGATTGCTAAAGTCGATCAGCCGGGATCGCACCACGATCATCATCGACCATGACATGGACTCGCTGTTCGAGATAGCGGAGTACGTCACCGTGCTGCACGAAGGTCGCGTGCTGGTCGAAGGCACTCCGGATGAGATCAAAGCCGACGCGAGGGTCCAGGAAGCCTACCTCGGCGGCGTGCGCGAAGAGATTCCCGCGTGAGCCTGCTCGAGGTCAAGGGATTGAACAGCTATTATGGGGATTCGCACATCCTGTTCGACGTCTCGCTGCGTGTCGAGCGCAATGAGGTGATAGCCCTGCTTGGCCGCAACGGCGCCGGCAAGAGCACGACATTGAAGTCCTTAATGGGCGTCGTGACGGCACGCACGGGCTCGGTGCGGTTGGAGGGCGTGGAGATCGTCGGCAGGAAGAGTCACGCCATTGCGCAAGCGGGGATTCAGCTCGTACACGAAGAGCGTCGGATCTTCGGCGGTCTCAGCGTGGAGGAGAACCTTGTCCTCGCCGGACTCACCGCTCCCGGGAAGTGGCCGCTCGACCGCATCTATCAGATGTTCCCGCGATTGAGAGAGAGACGTGCGAGCCGTGGCACCGACTTGTCTGGCGGAGAGCAGCAGATGCTGGCGATCGCCCGGGCGCTCATCCGCAATCCGAAGATCATCCTGCTCGACGAGCCATTCGAAGGATTGGCGCCGACCATTGTTCGCTACCTGATGATCACCTGCCGCGAGCTAGTGGCGACAGGACACACCATCGTGCCGGTGGAGCAGAACATCGCCGCGACGCTGGCTTTGGCGCACCGCGTTTACATGATCAATAATGGACACAACGTTTACGAAGGGACAGCGGAGGAAGTGAAGGCGCGACCCGAAATACTTCGGCGCCATCTCGGCGTGTGAGGGATCGCAATCTCAACAATGGACACAACGTTTATGAAGGGACAGCGGAGGAGATCAAGGCTCGACCGGAAATACTTCGTCGCCGTCTCGGCGTATGCGGGATCGCAATCTCTGCGGGCGCGAGGGAACGTAAACTACGGCCTTCGCTTGCTGCACGACGCTGCGAAGGATCGATACCGTCTGCATTTGCAGCAAATAGGTATTACCACATACTATATGCTGGGTCCTGCGAAGCAACGTGCGGCAACTTAGTGTGAAAACCAGGCTGCGACAGGAAGGAGGAAAGCAAATGTCTCATCCGAGAAACGGCAGCACGGTTGCCGAGGCAACGCAGGCGCCGACACGCGTTGGGCTGAAAGCATCCCCAAATCCCGCCATGCCCTAGCTGCCAGGGCACGAGATTCGAAAAGGATATTGATACATCGCGGCCGACGGCCTCGGCAAGCCGTGTCCTCGACGATAGAAGACTATGCCCTGATCGGCGATTGCCAGACGGCAGCGCTGGTGGGCCGCGATGGCTCCATCGATTGGCTGTGTTGGCCTCGCTTCGATTCTGCTGCCTGTCTGGCGGCGCTCCTGGGCACGCGTGAAAACGGACGCTGGCGGATTGCGCCGGCCGATGTTGATGCCCGTATTCGGCGTCGCTACCGTCCCGATACGCTTATTCTTGAAACCGAATTCGAGACTGGCGATGGCGCGGTCACGCTGATCGACTTCATGCCGATGCGCGACACGGCGTCCGATGTCGTCCGCATCGTCGCCGGTCGTCGCGGGCGCGTACGTATGAGGATGGAACTGATTCTGCGCTTCGATTATGGCGCCTCGGTTCCGTGGGTCACGCGCCTGTCCGACAACGGTGGTATTCGCGCCATCGCTGGTCCGGACCTGGTGGTGCTGCGCACGCCTGCACCATTGCATGGTGAGGACGCAACCACGGTGAGCGAGTTTGACGTCACGGAAGGGGAGAGTGTGCCCTTCGTGCTCACGCACGGCCCCTCACACCTGCATGTTCCCCGTGCCGTCGATCCGCATCGCGCGCTGCAGCGAACGGAAGATGAGTGGAAGATCTGGTGCGGTCAATGCAACATGTCCGGTCCGTGGGCAGAGGTTGTACGCCGGTCGTTGATCACGCTAAAGGCACTCATCTACCAACCCACCGGCGGCATCGTCGCAGCTCCGACGACCTCGCTACCGGAGTGCCCGGGGGGCGTGCGCAATTGGGATTATCGCTTCTGCTGGTTGCGCGATGCCACGCTTGCAATCCTCGCGCTCTTGAATGCCGGCTGCATGAACGAAGCACGTGCCTGGCGCGGCTGGCTCGAGCGAACCGTCGCGGGAAATCCTGAGCAGATCCAGATCATGTACGGGCTGGCAGGCGAACGTCGCCTGCCCGAACTGGAAATACCTTGGCTGTCCGGGTACGAAGGTTCGCGCCCGGTGCGTGTCGGCAATGCGGCGGCGGCGCAGTTGCAACTCGATGTGTTCGGCGAACTGATGGATGCGTTGCACCAGGCCCGCAAAGCGGGCATCGCCCCGGATGAATACGTCTGGCCGCTACAGCGCGCGCTGGTCGAGCACTTGGAGAAGATCTGGCAGTCTGCCGATCAAGGCATGTGGGAGACGCGCGGTGGTCCCCAGCACTTTACTAGTTCTAAGGTGCTGGCCTGGGTCGCGCTCGATCGCGCCGTCAAGGCCGTGGAAATATTTGGGCGGCACGGTCCGGTCGATCGATGGCGCGTCGCGCGCGACCGCATTCACGCGGACGTATGCCGTCTCGGGTACAGCGAGTCGCGTGGCTGCTTTGTGCAAAGCTACAATTCCGACGTGCTCGATGCGAGCCTGTTGCTCATCCCGCTCACCGGGTTCCTGCCCGCCGCCGATCAGCGTGTGCGCCGTACTATCGCCGCGATCCAGCGCGAATTGACCGTCGATGGTCTCGTGCGTCGCTATCCCACGAGCCGAGGGGATGACGGCCTTCCGCCGGGGGAGGGGTTCTTCCTGGCCTGCAGCTTCTGGCTCGCCGACGATCTGATTCTCCTGGGGCAATACGATGAGGCGCGGACCCTGTTCGAGCGCTTGCTCGGCCTGCGCAACGACGTCGGACTACTGGCGGAAGAATACGACCCCGTCAGCCGCCGCATGGTGGGGAATTTTCCACAGGCGTTCTCGCATATCGGGCTGGTAAATACGGCGCTGAACCTCACCCGTGCGATGGGTCCGGCTACGCAACGCGGACTGGAACAAACGCCGGCGGGCTGACGCGTAAGCGCGCTGAGCGTGGCACCGGAGAAGGATTTGAAGACAACGTCAATTGGCAGCGCCAGAAATCTCGCGCGCGAGGCGGCGATGTCTGTGCTTGTGATCGACATCGGAGGCATGCATGTGAAGATTCTCGCTACTGGACAATTCCCGCATCGGGAGTTTCCGTCCGGTCGGAAGCTCACCGCAAAGGCGATGGTCGCGGGCGTCAAGAAACTTGCGCGCGGCTGGAAGTTCGACCGTGTGTCGATCGGCTATCCGGGCCGCGTGTTGCGGAACCGGCCGGTCGCCGAGCCGAAGAACCTGGCGAAAGGCTGGGTGGCGTTCGACTATGCGAAGGCATTCGGTCGTCCGGTGCAGATGGTCAACGATGCGTCAATGCAGGCGCTCGGCAGCTACCGCGATGGCAAGATGCTGTTCCTTGGTCTGGGCACCGGCCTGGGCTCGACGCTCATCGTCGACGACATCGTGCAGCCGATGGAACTCGCCCACCTGCCTTACAAGAAGGCCACCTACGAGGACTACGTCGGCGAGCGCGGCCTCGAGAAGTACGGCAAGAAAAAGTGGCGGAAGTACGTTGCCGATGTCGTGCAAAAATTGGTGGCTGCGCTCGAACCGGAGGACGTAGTGCTAGGCGGCGGTAACGCAAGACTGCTCAAGACATTGCCGCCGGGCTGCCGGCTCGGTGACAACGCGAACGCCTTCGTCGGCGGCTTTCGTCTGTGGGCAGGTGCGCCATCGCGCATGCGTTCACGCACGCGACCGTGGCGCCTACGGTGACGTTCCGGTCTCAACCAGACCCGCGATCAGAGGCGACCGCTGCGCCGCTCGCAGCACATTCCGCCTGGGAAGCGGTCGTTCACGAAGGCTTTCTTTACGCGAACGAGATCAGCAAGCTCGGCTACAACGCCTTCGTTCTAAAATATCGAGCCGGATATGGCGAGCAGGTCGCCACAGCAGATTTGGCGGCCCGTGCTGTCCAAAAATACGAACGACGGACGGTAGAATGTCGGCATGAGTTCGGTGCCGCCTCTACTTTCATTCTTGGGCGACGACGAAGAGAGTCAGCCAATAGCGCATGGTTCACCCGGGCACCGTCGAGCAGACGCTTGATATCTCCTAGACTCACATCTTAAACCTCCTAGTCAGGCAATGCGTGGAGGTAAGCAACGGGCCACGCCGTCGTCTTCACCGCGCGCCGCTTCACGGTTGAAACGCGTACGGCGGCAAGGTAGAGAGCCGGGCATCATCGATCGCGCCGCCCACGGTGAAGTGATACAGGCTCTGCCAGTAACAGTCGTGGATTCCGAGCAGCGCATGCGTTTCGTCATCGAAGAAACAGCCGATCCCGGTGGAGCGCACGCCCGCAGCCTCGGCTTCAAGATAGAGGACCTGTCCGAGCATGCCGCATTCCCAGAAGAGATGGCGGTAGCGCCACGGTTCAGCCAGGGCAGCTGCGAACTTCGCGACCATCCCCAGCGCAAAGCAAGAGTCTGCGCCGATATCCTGGTGGCAGCAGATCGACTTGGCGGTGTCGCGCAAATCGTAAGGCAACAATAGATACAGTGGCAGATGGTCCGGTCCAGTCTTCTGCCATAACCAGTCTGCGCGCATCGATTGCCTGAGGCCGGGAAGCGCAGCCGGATCGCGAAGCAGCATATACAGACCTGGCTGCATGCCATCCACGCGGTGCAACATCAGCGCAAGATGCACGAGTGCGGTATCCGGCAACGCATTCCAGGGTGGTGTATCGCGGCGCTGCATGAGGCACTCGAGCATTGCAAAAAGAGCCGCGGCAGGAATACCCGTGGTGCCGTCGAAATCTACGGCGCTGCGGCGTTGTCTCGCAATCTCGGCAAAGCTCAGATCAAGGGCGGGAGCGGCAGGGAAAGGAAGCGTCTCGGGTGCCGTTGCGGCGGGCTCCTGCGTGCGAGATTTGTGCGTGATGCGATGAATCGAGTCGATGTCGGGCCATGGCCGATGCTCTTGGCTCAACCGGTTGGCGCGCCCGTGCCAACTCCCCTTGCTCAGAGGGTCCATCAGGAGCGCGAGATCGGGGCGCGCATCGGGATCGCCAACCCACAGCAGCGCATCCGGCGCTTCTGCCTCGACAGACTCGAAATCCGCGCTGCGGTCGATTCCCAGCAAGTTCGCCACGACCCCGTCATCGGCCGATACGACCAATCGGGTAAGCCAGCCAAGGGCCGCCGCGGCGTAGCTGATCGCGGCGATGGCATGGCCGCAATCATGCTGGCAGTAGCGCCATGCGCGCATGCCGTATTTCCACGCTTCGCGCCAATAAATTGAACTGATTCCAATCAGGATTCCCTTGCCGGAAAAAACATCTGTCCACCGCGAATCATTGACCGCTGCGCGTTGTTCGAGCAGGTGATCCCGGCTCAGGTAGTGATAGATCCCGGCGTACAGGCCGGGCAGGTGTGGGCACAGCAGATAGCTCTCTGTCGGATGTAGATTGCCGCTAGAAGGGTTGCAGCGCAGTGCCCAGCGGTTGGCGCCATAGGATTTCCATGCCGACAGCCCGAGCGAAAGCTCGAACAAGATGCCCACGTGACCGAGATCGAATTGGCATGCGGGCGGCAGGTCACCCCGGCGCAACTCGTTGTAGCGTGTTACCAAGGAATCCGCGGCCAAGGGCAATTTGAGTTGCGCAGCGCCGGGAAACTCCCGGAACGGGTTTGGCTGGTTCGCCCAGTCGAGTCCCGTTGGACCTGGAGCGTAATGGTTGACGCGATGCTTGCTGCGTTGGTGATACTCGAGCAATCCTTGGCTCAGTTCGGTCATCTTGCGCTCAAAACAAGGAGTCGAGGCAACGCACTATGCGCGTAACCCCCGCGACCATCGTAATGGGATAGACGCCTGTGGTGCGCAAATATTCAATCGGAGTTGGCGCGAGCTCGGTACCTTCTCTCCGTGGTGAGGAAGATCCCGAACAATACGAGGATCGTACTCTTCTCCCCGACGGTGTTGGACCGCGGGTTGCGGTCGATGCGTTGGCGTTATACGCGCGGGTAAAGATTGTGTTAGTGATCGCCGGACCCGCTGGCTTCGCCTCCCTCCAGGCTAGAGAAGCGCACCGGCAGGATATCCGCTATCGTCAGCTTGCCGTCTCGCTGTTTGGTCACCAGCATCAGTTGCTGTTCCTGGGATAGGCCCGCGGGAATCACCATTCTGCCCTCGGGTTTTAGCTGCTGAATCAGCTGCGGGGGAATCATGTCGGGCGCCGCGGTCACGATGACGTTGTCGAATGGCGCGCATTCGGGCCATCCAAAATGGCCATTGCCGATCTGACGCAACAATGCGAAGGTATCCATGCTCGGTGGTCTCGCCAGGTCACTTCACATGCGTTCCACGAGAGCGCGCAATCGCTCGTGCATTTCATCGACTGGCAGTCTCGCGCTGCCGCCGTGCCCGGCAAGGACCCACTCGAATCGGTACCGGGCAAGCCGAGCCAGCGAACCCTTGAGCTCGTCCCAGGAGTACCAGCACGCGTCACGAAACGCCTGCAGATCCCGGCGCTCGTGACTCCAGGCCAGCGAATCGCCGGTGAACAGGTACGTCTCGTCGAGCAGGAAGACGACGCTACCGCAGGTGTGTCCGGGAACGGGAATCGCCAGCAAGCGCTCCCGAATGCGGGTGGCATCGATACCGCGCAGCAGGTTCGTTGCATAGGGCGCGGCCGAACGATCGTCCTCGTGCACCCAGACGCGGGCCCGGAAGTGCCGCGCATAACGGCCCGCATCGGCGACATCGTCGCGGTGCGTGAGCAGGATATCGGCGATGCCGCCCAGGTCTTCGAATTGTCGGACCAGAATGTTGATGTAGCGCGGCGAATCGATGAGCAAGTTGCCTTCGTCGCGCGTCGCGAAATACGAATGCGCCCCAAACGATGAGCGAGCGTTAAAGCCGCAGCGGTAGAGCCCTGGCGCGAGCTCCTGCGGAAACAGGTCAGGCGGCTGAGCGCGATGGCTCTCTGTGCCAACCGACGCCGTCGGGCACAGAAGCAGCGCGCGCCAAGCAGCGAATTCCTCCTCTTTGTTCGCGGGTTGCCGGCCAAATACCGATTGCCCGTGGCGATGGATCACCAATCCGGGTGCGACCTCGCGCGACGCTGCGCAGTCGATGCAGTGGCTATCGATGCACCAGTCACCCGGAGCCGATTCCGGATTGCGGTCAACCAACTTTGGCATGGGGAACCCTTTCCATACCTAAAGACCGGCACTCGACCAAACACGTTCCTTCCTTCGCTGCTTTTCGGCGAGCAACAAGGCCTCGATAACCTGCCTGGCCGAACTGCCATCGCGCATCAGCTGCCGCAATGCGATCGCGGCTTCCACGGCGAGAAATACTTCGACTCGCCGGTAACCGCCGGTCTTCTGCTCTGCCCGGCTTTGAGAGGCCTTGGGTCTCATGACGCGTCCACGGGCTTGGCGCGGATGAACGCCATTGCCGCGTCCGTGCTGTTGCTGAGTCGCAGCTGTTCTCGGCGGATGCTTGGCTGTTTTCATGGAGCGTCTCCTGCCGGTTGCTAGCGCCAGTGTAGTTCGGCAAGACCGCGACATCCAGAGTGCAACACGCTATCGATCCAAACTCGGGCAGCTCGTGCGCCTGAAGTTCGCACGATTGGCGGTATGAGGATCAGCACCTTCCGACCTCAGTTTCGTGCAACTCAATGACGCGAGCCCGGCGCTACCGAGATGGGCGATCAGGTACGCGATCTCACGCTGTACGTGTTGAACGAATCGGCGCAGCAGTGGGCAGCGTGGTGCCATGCCGGCTTTTGCACGACTGTTTCGACCAACCTTTCCGCGCGCGTGCTGATGGACAAGAGCATCGCCACCGACGTTCGACGCATCCTGCAGGCCCACAGCGTGCCCGGCGGGAACGCCCAGTTAGAGATAACCGAGAGCGCGATGAACAGCGACCCAGCACGCGCCATCGAGACAATTGCCGACCTGAACACCTTGGGGCATCACAATAGCGTGTCTTACGCTCGACCAGCGTCGCAACCTGGCTGTTCCTGCTGCCGAACAACGGGTCGCCTTCAACCGGAGTTGGCGCGTAATCGTCATATACGCCGCAGTTCACAAATCGCCGTGCCACATAAAATTTGATGCGACGCACCAATTGATTTCGGCGTCGCCCCAAATGGGTGCCTCCGCAGACGCCTACTGGGTCCAATTGCAGTGCCAAATACCACGGCTAATGTCAATTAATCAAAGCGTTACGCTTGTTAATGCCATTGGTACGTAACTTGCGCTAGTAGTTGCGCGTCACGTCAATGTTGAGAGGAACACCCGGGACTCGTTCCCTTGGCCCTGTACCTAACCAAGATCCTTTGAAAGTAACCATGGACTATGTGAAGCCAACCGAAGTTGTGACGTCGATGATCGATGCCGGAACGCGCAAGGCCGCATTGCCTGTGAACGATCTGTTGATACGCGGCGCACTTTCCGGTGCCATCCTCGGTATTGCAACGAGCTTTGCCATCGTCGCCGCGGTGCAGACGAACATGCCGGTCGTGGGAGCGCTGGTGTTCCCGGTCGGTTTTGTAATGATCGTGCTGCTGGGGCTCGAGCTCGTTACCGGCAGCTTCGCGCTGCTGCCCGTGGCGCAGATAGATGGCGCCATCGGCTGGGCCGGCACGATGCGCAACTGGGCGTGGGTGTTCGTAGGGAACCTGGGCGGCAGCCTGCTGTATGCGGTGTTGCTCTGGGGCGTGCTCACTATGTTCGGCGAAACTCCCGGTGGCCCTGTTGGCGACCGGATCGTCGCGCTTACTGAGGCCAAGACGCTGGTCTACGCTGCGCATGGCCACGCCGGCTGGGCGACCGCATTCGTCAAGGGCGCCCTGTGCAACTGGATGGTATGCATGGGAGTGGTCATGGGTATGACCTCCACCTCAACGGCAGCGAAAATCCTCGCAGCATGGTTGCCGATCACGATTTTCTTCGCCCACGGCTATGAGCATGCCGTCGTCAACATGTTTCTCATTCCAGCTGGCATGCTGCTAGGCGCAAAAACGACCTCCGCCGATTGGTGGGTGTGGAATCAGATTCCGGTGACTCTGGGCAATTTGGTTGGCGGGTTTCTCTTCACCGGCGTGGCGCTCTACGCGACCTACCACGTGCGCGCGAAAAAACTGCGTGCGGCGGCGGAACCCGCACAGACAGCGTCCTGAACCGCGCGGAAGGGCGACGTGAATGCGCCGGAATTGTTGCCCGTCGACGCGGCCCTGAGCGTTGAACAGAAAGAATATCTGCAGGGGTTCACCGCCGGCCTCGCCGCCGCCAACGCTTTCCCGTTTGTCGGCCAAAATTCGCAGGGACAACTGACGGCGTCTGCGGTCGATGGCGCCGCAAATCTGGCCGCGCCTACCACGTGGTTCGGCTTTGACCTCGACGAAATCACCAACGAGGAACGATTCAAGCGGGACGAGAATCCACTCGACATCTGGGACAAGCTGCTGGCACACGCCAAAGCGAACAAGGCGCCCGAAGGCGGCGACGTTTTTCGCTTCAAATTTCATGGCTTGTTCTACGTCGCGCCGGCGCAGGACGCGTTCATGGTCCGCGTGCGGATTCCCGGCAACGTGCTTACGAGTTCCCAGATGCGCACGCTCGCCGCGATTGCGCGTGAACTCGGCGGCGGCTACGGCGATGTCACGACCCGCGGCAATATCCAGATACGAGAAATCGAGCCGAAGTCGATCATCAACCTGCTCACGCGGCTCGGAGACGTCGGCTTGTCGTCGCGGGGCGCGGGCGCCGACAACGTCCGCAACATCACTTCATCGCCCATCGCCGGCCTCGACCCCGGAGAATTGATTGATACTCGGCCGCTGGCTAAGGGTATGCAGTATTACCTCACCAACAATCGCGATCTGTTCGGGCTCCCGCGCAAATTCAACATAAGTTTCGACGGCGGCGGTCGCGTCAGCGTCGTGGCCGACACCAACGACATCGGCTTTGTCGCGACGCAAGTCGATGCCGTCGACGGCATCGCGCCGGGCGTGTACTTCCGGGTGTGGCTCGCTGGCATCACCGGGCATCTGCGCTTCGCCGACGATTGCGGTGTCCTGGTCAGCCCGGAGGAATGCGTGGCTGTTGCCGCGGCCATGCTGCGGGTGTTCGTGGAGCACGGCGACCGGACCGATCGCAAGAAAGCGCGGTTGTGCTACCTACTCGATCGGATCGGCGTCGCCAAATTCCTGGAATTTACCCAGGAAAAATTGGCGTTTCCCCTGCGCCATATACGGGCGGAACGATGCACGCCGCGCGCGCCCGTCGACAAGCACGGTCATCTGGGCACCCATGCGCAATCGCAGCCAGGCCTGCACGCCATCGGCATCGCAATCCCGGTGGGACGCATGCGTCACGAGCAAATGCTCGCGCTAGCACAACTCGCCGACGACTTCGGTGCTGGCGAACTGCGCGTGACGGTATGGCAAAACATCGTCCTTCCGAACGTTCGCACTGCTGATCTGACGCGCGCACAGGCGGCAATCCGGGCCATGGGATTCGACTACACCGCCTCTGCCATCGCCGGTTGCGTCGTCGCCTGTACAGGCAACACTGGTTGCCGTTTTTCGGCGACCGACACTAAGTCGCAGGCCATCCAGCTCACCCGCCATTTGGACGAGCATGTCAAACTGGACCGGCCGATTAACATTCATCTGACGGGCTGCCCGCATTCTTGTGCCCAACACTACATTGCCGACATCGGGTTGCTCGGTGCGCAGATTCCGCTGGGTAACACATCCATCGAGGGCTACCACGTCTTCGTGGGCGGTGGCGTCGAGCAGGAGCGCGGATTAGGGCGCGAGTTCGCAAAGAATGTACCGTTCGCCGACGTTCCTCCGCTGCTGGAGCGGCTGTTAACGGCATATCTAGCCAAGCGTAACGCCGGCGAAGCGTTCGTCGCTTTTGCGCGCCGTCATGACGTAGAGACGTTGCGCGCGTTGGCTGGAGTCATCGACGCGTGAACGATCCAGTATCGGCACCCCCCGTCATCGCGCTTCTTCCCGAAGACGCTCCGTTCACGCGCGATCAACGCGCGTGGCTCAACGGCTTCTTCGCCGGATTGCTGACGCAGGTCGCCGCCAGGACAGCCGCGGCGGTCGCCCCCAAGCTCAAGGTGCCCGTGATCTACGCATCGCAGACCGGCACCGCTGAAAGCTTGTCCAGAAAGCTGGCAAAGGAAGCGCGGGTTAAGGGCTTCGATTCGCAGCCGCAGGAGTTGGGGTCACTGACACTCGAAGTGCTCGCCCAAATGAAGCACGCGATCATCATCGCCAGTACGCACGGTGAAGGCGATCCGCCGGATTCCGCGCTGATCTTCGCCATGCAACTGGAAGCCGCGCATTCGCCAAAGCTCGCTGGGCTGAAATATGCGGTGCTGGCGCTCGGCGACCGCACGTATTCCAAGTTCTGCCACTTCGGCAAGTTGCTCGACGAACGCTTCGCGGAACTCGGCGCAACTCGGCTGCTCGACCGCATCGAGGCCGACAACTCAGTCGACGAGCCCTTCAGGGCTTTCCGCGAGCGGCTGTGGCCGGAACTGAAGAAGGCAGCGCCGGGCGTGGGTCCGGTAGTCAGTGCGTCTGAGACGACCCACGACCTCGACGACGACCCGCAAGAGCGCTGGACCCGCGAGCAGCCGTTTGCCGCAACTCTGCGCAGCAAAGAGGTACTGAGTGCGGTCGACTCGGATAAGGAGGTCAGACACATCGTTCTTTCCCTCGCCGGCTCCGAATTACACTATGAACCGGGTGACGCGCTCGGGGTCTGGCCACGCAACGCGCCGGACCTCGTCGATCGTGTTCTGGCGATTTGCACAATTGCGCGGGACACGGTGGTGGCGCTTGGCGACACTACACTGACCGCCGCGGAGGCGCTGTCCGCCCGCGTTGAGATCGCCAAGCTGAGCATATCAACAGTGATCAAGTTCGCTGCGATCGCCAAGGATGCCGAGCTGCATTCGTTGGTGCAGCCCGAACGTTCCGCAGATCTCGAACATTACCTGTATGGGCGCGACGCAATCGACCTGCTCGCGCGGGCGCCGAGCGCGATTCCCGATGCGCAGGCCCTCATCGACCTGCTTCCTCCGCTCGCTCCCCGTCTGTATTCGATCTCGTCGAGCCTTGCTGCGCATCCGGAAGAAGTCCATCTCACGGTCAGCGTGTTGCGTCATACCCGGGACGCTCGCGCTCGTGGCGGCGTCGCTTCGACCGATTTCGCCGATCGAGTCGACATTCAAGGAACGATCCCGGTCTACGTCCACCGCAATCCGCGCTTTCGATTGCCTACCGATCCGGGCGTCCCGCTGATCATGATTGGGCCGGGTACCGGGATCGCGCCGTTTCGTTCGTTTCTGTGGCAGCGCAAGGCGCAGCACTTCACTGGCCGCGCGTGGCTGTTCTTCGGTGATCGTCACGCGCATAAGGACTTTCTGTACCGCAAAGAACTCGATGCGTTCCTGGACGACGGTACATTGACTCGCCTGGACACCGCGTTTTCGCGCGACCAGGAGACAAAAATCTACGTTCAGGATCGCATGCGCGTCGCCAGTGCGGAGCTGTGGCAGTGGATACGGGACGGCGCAAGTATTTACGTGTGCGGCGACGCAACGCGTATGGCCAAGGATGTCGACGTTGCACTCCAGCAAGTATTTATCGACCAAGGGAAATTATCCGAAGCCAAGGCAAAACTCGAAGTGCGCACGCTCGGTGCGACCGGTCGGTACATGCGAGACGTCTACTAGAATTTTGTTCAGCCGAGGAGCTCCCTCATGAGTCGAGACGCAGTTACGGCAAAGATTGTTGCCGCGAAAGTCGCGAAGAAGATCAGCTGGGCCACGGTGGCAAAGAGGGTGGGGCAGAGCAAGGAATGGACGACCGCCGCCTGCCTGGGGCAGATGACCCTAACAGCCGCACAGGCCAAGGTAATGGGCAAGATTTTCAAGTTGGACAACGAGGACATCGCTTGGCTGCAGCGCGTTCCGTATAAAGGGTCGCTGCCGACGGCAATCCCCACCGACCCGCTCATCTATCGATTCTATGAACTGGTCAACGTCTACGGCACGACGCTCAAGGAGCTTATTCACGAGGAGTTCGGCGACGGCATCATGAGTGCGATCGACTTCTCCATGGATCTGACGCGTGAACCCGACCCCAAGGGAGATCGCGTGCACATCGTGATGAGCGGGAAATTCCTCCCGTACAAGACCTACTGACCACATGGCGACGGGTAACATCAATCCGAACGCAGCCTCGGACGTGGCTGGCAAGGTGTACCTCGTCGGCGTTGGTCCGGGGGACGTCGAGTTGCTGACGCTCAAGGCGGTGCGCGCGCTGGGGGAAGCCGATGTCGCGCTGGTCGACGATCTTGTCAATCGCGAGGTGCTGCGGTTTCTCCACCCAGGCGCGCGCGTCATTGGCGTTGGCAAGCGCTTCGGGTGCCGATCGACACCGCAACGGTTCATTGAAAGGCAGATGGTAGCGCTTGCACAGCGGGGATTGTGCGTCGTTCGAGTAAAGGGTGGCGATCCCTTTGTCTTCGGACGCGGCGGCGAGGAACTCGAGGCTATCCGCGCCGCGAACCTCGAGGTCGAAGTCGTCGGCGGAATAACTGCTGGTATCGGCGTGCCTGCGTCGATCGGCATTCCTGTTACGCATCGCCGCTATTCGCGCGGCGTCACGTTCGTTACAGGGCACTCGCATGCGCGCGGCGCCGTAAATTGGTCGGCACTCGTTGCCTGCGGCACGACGTTAATAATCTACATGGGCGTAAGCCGGTTGGAGGAAATCGTGGCCAATTTACTCAATGCCGGCATGGCGCCCACGATGCCAGTCGCTGTCATTCAGAATGGCACGATGTCCAACGCGACAAGCGCGATAGCGCCCTTGACGGAAATCGTAACCGCGGTCGAATTCGCGTGTGTGGCCAGTCCTGCGCTGATCGTCGTAGGCGAAGTCGTTAGATTGGCCGAGACGCGGCACGATATGCATCGTACTTTGGCGCTATTCGACGGGATACGTGCGATTGGCCAAGGGCTCAGTCACGCCAGTTCCTAACATCCGTCGCGCCACCAAGCCCAGTCGATTACCTCCCGCGCGCGCGCACTGGGCTACAAACTCTCAAACCTCCGGCGCGCCTCGTAGTCGCTGCCCGGCTCTCGCTGCCACGCACTACATCCTAGCTCGGGAAGATTCGCCGGCCATGTTTCTGGTCGGGTGCAGCGTAAGCGCCTATCCGCGCCTGTCCAATCCAATCGATAGGTGCGTCCGCGTAGCGACAGGAGAGACGGCCTCCGCGACGCGGCGGCTTGTACGAATGGCGGTGTATTTCCAAGGCTCGATTCCAGCGTTCGCATTGAGCGAGAGGTTAGGCCCGCCATCCTAATGTAGCAAGCCACGCTCGGTCATTTGTGCCGCGGCCGCCATTGGTGATAGATGATGGTAAATGCCGCTGCGAATAAGAGAGCCGCAATGACTGCGCCGACGGTGGCTGAATAGAAGATGTACCAGACGCCGAGGCTACAATTGATTTTGAATTGCTCGAAGGTTGCCAATCACAGAGTAGTCGCGGCCCTTAAGCGGGACTTCGCGATCGTGCCAGTTTCCCTCGGAGCTCTTAAAGCCGACGCTTGTCGCACCGAAGCTCTTCCAGGCGAGCCAACCAAGAAGAAATGCAGAGAACGCGAGAAACATGACGGATAAGGCGCGTTTGGCCACGACCTAACAGCCCTAACTGAAAGTAGGGAACCTAATTACCGACGGGAAAAAAGATGTCGTGGTGCGAATCACGAGCACCCAAACCGCCGCAATATGCGCAATGAATCAACGAGCGTCCCCCAAATAGTGGCCGTGCTGTCCAGAAATTGGAACGACGAGTGGGCAGTAGAATGACGGCATGGGCTTGGCGCCACCACTTCTCTCGTTTTTGCTGATGATCGCCGCTGGCTGGGTTCATCGCCATCAACTAATTGTCATCGAATTCCTTCAGGCCGAGAACCGACTGCTCAAGGACCGATTAAGCGGACGGCGACTGCGCTTCACGGATGCTGAGCGGGCTCTTTTGGCGCGCAAGGCTAAGGCTGTTGGGCGAAAGGGACTGCTCGAACTCGACAGCGTCTCCCCGGACACCCTGTTGCGGTGGCATCGACGCTTGGTTGCGCAGAGATGGAACTTCGCTGAGCGACGAAGCGCAGGCCGCCCAGGCGTCATGCGTCACATTTCAGAGTTGATTGTGCGAATGGCGCAGGACAATCGGAGCTGGGGCTACACCCGCATTCAACGAGCGTTGGCCAATCTCAATCACAAAGTCGGCCGTGGAACGATTGCCAATGCACAGTCGGGAGCCTTGCACGCGAAGCGCTACCTCATAATCGATCGAGACACAAAATACTCGCAGCAATTTCGGCGACTGGTTCAGGACAGTGGAACCAACGTGATCTACTAGCCGCCGATGTCGCCGAATCTAATGCCTATGCCGAGCACTTCGTACGCTCGATCAAAGACGAATGCCTCGATCGCATGATCTTCGTTGGGCAGGGACCGTTACGCCGTGCCGTAGCGGAGTACATGACTCACTATCACGCCGAACGCAATCATCAAGGTCTGGACAACCGATTGTTTGTTCCCATGGCCGTTAAGTCCAATGACAGCAAGGTCCATTGCCGTGCGCGTCTCGGTGGAACATTAATTTCTACTACCACGCGGCTGCGTGATGAGGCGCGTTCCGAAATGTGGACATTACGCGGGCGCGATCTCTATTCAGAAGGTCGCCGACGAGAACGCCCGCTCAACGCACCTGTTCCATCGCCGAGAACACACGTTCACAGCGTTGCCGATCGCGCGCGTCAACGACGCCCGGCTGCGCGCACCAAGCTAGCAGACGCTCGCCGGCGTTATTGGCGCCCGCGGGCGCTGCGCCCTGAAAACGATCGCGCAGCTGTTTGAGCTGCAACGCGCGTCGCTGCGCCTGAAGCTCCGGCGGGCATTCAAGACCGAGCAGCAGCTCCGCCTCGAGCAACATTTTCTGGCGCGATTCGGCACCGCTCTCGATCCGCACTACGTGCGCGACCCCGGCGACTTTATCGCGGAGCGCGCCCAGCGCCGCGTCACGCCGGCCGATCATCGCTTTTTCCCAAGCGGCAGGGAGCACTGCTAACGCGCTCCACCGTTCGTGAGCCGCCGCAGCGTCAGCGCTGTCCTCGCCCGAAAGCAGTACGCGGTCCAGCTCCTCGCACACGCGTTCCTTCGCCGCCAGATCTCGCCACACCGCCGCTGCGCGGGTACGTGCGCGGGCAGATAGCGCAGCCTCCACCGCCATCTTCGCGTTCGTAAAGCGAGCCTGCAGGCTACGCGATTCGGCATCCGATGTACGCGTCCTGTGCGTCCACTGCTCCTGCAAAGTGCGAAGCACTCCGCGCAGGTCCTGGTCCTTCGCTTCCGTCCCCAGCGCGAGTTGCTCGAGCTGCATGCAGATGTTCTCCAGCGCAGCGCGTGCTTCGCGCTTGAGCACCTCCGCCTGTTTGCGTTTAGCCTCACGCGCTTCGAATACCGCGTCGCATGCGGCGCGAAATTGCTCCCACAGCGCACGCTCGTCGCGCGGTATCAGCGTCAGTGCTTTCGCCAGCGCTTGCCATCTGCCTTGGATCACCTTGACCTGGGCTGGCGCATCGCGATCCAGCGCTTTAGCGGCCAGCCCGGTGGCCTCCTCGATCAGCGCGAGCCGGCGCGCCTTCGCCTGCTCGCGCACCGCGGACAGCGCATCGCGCAACCGTTTCAGGGCGGCGTCGAACCGCGCATCAAGCTTTCTCCACGCCTTTGACTCAACATTACCCAGGTCACCGTCGTGCCAGCGACGATCGGTTTCGCGCAGCCAGCGCTCGATGCTGCGCCAGTCGCGCGGTTCGATCAGCAGCGTCTGCGCGTGCGCTGCGGCGGCGGTGATGAATTCCTCGCGCCGCTTGCGTCCCTCCTCTTGCACTGCCGCCTGCTGCGCAAAATACCTGGCAGCCGGCGCGTAGGCCTTTTCGCAGGCCCGGTCAAAACGTTCCCACAGCGGCTTGGGCACGCCCGCGTGCTGCTGGTCGAGAGCGCTCCATTCGTGGCGCAGGTTCTTCACTTCGGCAGCAAGGGACGGCGCATCAAACGCCAGCGTGGCCGCCGTTTCGGCGCGCTCGCAAAGCTGAACTCGGGCCTGGTGCTGCCCGAACGATTCCCAGCCTTCGAGCTCCTTCAATTGCTGCGTCAGACGGCCCAATCGCTGTAGGGTGGGCTTAGGTAGAAGACCGGCGCCGGGTCTGCGCGTCCTGATCGCGTCGGCGGCCGCACGCGCAGTCTGCAGTTGACCGGCGGCGAGCGCCTGCTCCGCACTGTGCAAAAGTGTGTGTAGCTGCTGCCGCACGGCAGTGGATTCCTGTTCGGTCGCCCGAATTTGCGCGAGCCTGCGCTGCTCGATCACGCTCAGGGCAGCTTCGAAACGCCGAGTCAGCGCGGGCGACCGAATGCTTCGATCCAGCACCTGCCATCGGTCCGGCAGGGTCGCATCGTCGATGGATGTACCCGCAGCGAGCTGCTCGGCTTCGACGACCAGCACTTCGACGCCGGCAAGCGCCTGGAGCTCCCCAGTCCATCGCTCGATGCGCTGTTGCGCCTCCTTGACCCCTGACGCCGAGGTATCCGCGTACTTCTGACCTTCTGCATGCAGCGCGGCAACCTCGCTGCGCAGGACATCCAATTCGCCCGACGTGGCAGGCGGCTCCGCCCTACCGAGCCATTCGCTGAGACGGTGCTCGAAGTGCGAACGCGCCCGCTGCTCTGCGTGTTCCTGATCGAAGCGCTCCTGGAGCGCCTGGCGGGCCGCTTCGCAGCGCGCCAAGCGCTGCGGGTCGTCGTCGAGGTTCAGTCCTTGCCAGCGGCGATTAAGCTCGATCAACTGGGTAAGGATCGGGCCGGAGTCCCGCGCCAGCGTCTCCAGCTGCGCCACAATGGTATCGGCTTCGACTGCGTCGCCTTCGCGAGTCGCTATCGCATCAAGCTGTTTCCGCGCCAGCCGGGCGACGCCATTATCCTTGTCCCTCGCGCCCTCGGCGAGCCTTCGCAGGCCCTCGAGCGTGCGCACGCGCGCGGCGGCCGCCATGCGCGTCCCCGCGTGCTCGGCCGTGAGTGCGAGCTCGACAAGCAGGCCCTCCTCGCCGATTGCGTCGATCGCGCTGCGGCGACGCTCCTCATCGGCAGCGCGGCGCGCAACATCGGCACGGATGGCATCGGTACATGTCGCCTTACCAAGGAATGTCATTGCTCCAGCGCCGTCCGCACTTTCGGAGAGCAAGGTGGCCAATGGCGCGGCGAGCGCCGCACGTACGATCGCATCGGCCTCGCTTTCCCAGGCCGCGACGAGTGCCCTGAGATTGCCGCACCGGTTCGCGGCGGCGATGCGGACCTCCGGCGCGGGATCAGTCGCGACCAGCGCGGCAAGCGCGGCCGATTCGGGCGCCAGCTTGGCCACAGCGATGACGCGTTGCGCCGGATCGGCATGGCGCAATGTGGAACGAAAGAGGCGTTCGGTGATAATGGGCATGAAGCGACCACAGCGGTAACTCGGCGGGGCGTTCGACGTTGAAAAACGTCATGGTAATCAAAAACCGCTGCCTCCGCCCACGATTCGTGGGCGCCTGCAACAATGCATACGGCCGCCGGCCAGAACGCATCTGGCCTCCGGTTCGGTGCTGCAGTCTACGCACGTTTGCCGCCTCCGATAGCCCATGGCGGGTTCCGAAATGGCTCTCGCCTTCACGACCCTTTGGCTCATCCGTCGCTGCCGGTTCAACATTGCGATTGGGCGATCGGAACGGAACCCGCGGTTACGGTGCAGCGTGCCGCCTGGCAACTGTTTCGGCATCCGGTCTGAGAAGGGTTCACCACCGACGCCAGCTTGGTGAAGGGCGATGCTAACCGTCAATGGGGTGTGCCTGGCGCCGAGGCCGACTGGTCGGACCAGCGATCGATCAGCCGTCCGGTGCGGGAGTATCTGGCGGCCTTGATCAGTCCGAGTTGGAGAAGAGCATGCCGAAGAATACCTCGCTGACTGATCCGGCGCGCGCAGTGGAGTGCCGCGTGGGGACCGACGTTCTACGCCTATTCGGCGAATTATCTGATCGACATTGCCGCGGGAATTGTGGTTGACGTGGAGGCGACACCTGCCCACAAGATTGACGAAATCAACGCGACCAAGACAATGATTGAGCGGGTCGAAGATCGCCATCTCAAACCTAGAATCTTTCAAGCAAGCTATTATGATGAAGTGCTCGTCATCGAGCGACGCTGGAGTCGGGGAATCAAGGCATCGTGGAGGGGAACGTCAAGAAGAAGTTCAAGCTCGTCTTGTTGACGCTGCCGTGGGCGGTGCTGCGTTTCTTCGGCAGAATCTTACGGCGCTTCTGCGTCGCCATCGTGATCGTTGCAGCCCTCGCTGTTCTCGTCTATGTCGAACTCGAATCGATCATCGAGACGATCGATTCCCACTACTCGGCTGATATCGACCGCTATTTGGGCATCGACGGCGGCGCGATCGCGCGGCTGCACGACCGCGCCTACTTTGCCGAGCAATCGATGCTCGTTACCGAGGATCTCAAGACGGTCGCCTGCTTTTCCTCACCCGAGCATCGGATCCTGATTGACGATTTCGCGGATATCCCGCCACTGTTTGTCAGCGCGATCCTCGCGTCCGAAGATAAGAATTTTTTCCAACACGAGGGTATCGACAAGCCAGCGATCATGCGGGCGCTGGCGAAGCGCGTGCTTCAAGAGAGCCGCTCAGGCGCCTCGACGCTCACCATGCAGATAGCCAAGCACCTTCGCGGCGGCACCGGCCACGCCTCAACCGAGTGGGAGAAGATCGGTGACATCATCATGGCGCTTCGGATCGAACGCGAATTCTCGCGCGAGGAGCTGCTGCTCAAGTACGTGAACATGCCGTATTTCGGCCGTGGCCAGTATGGCATCGAAGCAGCCAGCCGAGCCTATTTCGGCAAGCCCGCGAAGGAATTGACCCTTCCTCAAGTGGCGTTCATCGTGGCGCTGATCAACAAGCCGGCGTTACCTGATCGCTCTTTCGCGGCGGACCCGCTCCTCGGCACCCGCGAGCAGATTCTCGACGCGAACTGGGCCGACGCGGCCCGCGGTACGATCCGCGTGCTTGACCTGATGCTCGACCAGGACGTGATCGATGACGTCGAGTATGCGCGGGCGGCAAACTCGGTCGGGAAATCGCTGCGCAATGATGTCCTGCCACGGGGTATCGGCTGCGGCACCTCCGACCACTTTCTGGAGCGGGTGCGAATACTCTACAAGGACCGCTTCCCGATCAACAAGGGTGGGCTCACGATCTCGATTACGCGCGACGACGCACTCCAGGAGGCGCTGGCGAGAGCGGTTGATCAGACGCTCAGTACCTATCGTGCCCGCCATGCAGACGACGCGGACAACAACCAGCTGCGCGCGGGAGCGTTCGCCGTCGAGTTCACCGGCAATGTTCTTGCCGAGGTGGGCAATGTCGATTTCAAGCAATTGAAGTACGACATCATCGCCACGGGCTGGCGGCAACCGGGGTCGACGTTCAAGATCTTCACGTACGGGAGCCTGGTGGAGCGCCTCACCAAGGAAGTGCTGGCCGCGGAGCCGCAGACCCAGAGCGTCGCAGCGATCGCGTCTAAAGTCCTCGAGCGCTGCACGGTGCTCGACGCGCCGGTGTTCGTTTCGCTGGGTCGCGGACGCGGAACCAAGAAGATCGAGAACTTCCATTCCCGTTCCGAGCCCGAGTACCGCGGCGATATCAGCTGCCGGATCGCGTTGGGCGAGTCGCGCAACACCGCGGCAATGCGCGCAGGGGCGCGGGCCGGCATCAAAAACGTGATCGATCTAACTTATCGCCTCGGCATGCCCCGGGATCCCAAACATGTGCTGCAGCCCTATCCAACCACGGCGATCGGCGCGTCCGAAGTCAATCCGCTGGCGATGGCCTCCGCGGCAGCGTTCCTGAACGGTGGATTTCGCGTGACGCCCCGCTTCGCGAACGACGTCTGCCGCGACGGCAAGTCGCTCCTCTATACCGACGACGACGGCCAAGCGAAGGACTGCGACATCAAGGGTGAAAACCACCCCGCGCAAGAGCGACTCATGCATCCTGCCGTGTCCGCGGCGATGGTTGAGCTCTTGAAGAGTCCGCTCGACATCGGCCCGACCGGCACCGCGTCCGCACTGCGGACCGGCGTGATTCCGGGAATGGACCCCTTGGGCGACGCGATCTGGAAGCTGAAGCCCGACGAGAGGAAGCAGCGGACGCTGGCGTTTCCGTTCGACCAAGCAGGCGAGATCGCCGGCAAGACTGGCACCGCGACCAATGCGGACGGGAGAACCTCCGACGTGTGGCTCTTATTGTTCCTTCCCGGCCCGCCGGAGCGTCCCGACAAAGGCATCGTGCTCGGCTTCTGGATGGGGAAGGACTCGAAAGATCATCCCCTCGGGGCCCGCGGCGCAACCGGCGGCCCCGGCTTCGCCGAGTCCGGTGCGCGCAACTGGGTGCATTCGGCGGCGACGGTGCTCGCGTTTCTGCAGAAGGAACGCGGACTGCTGCGGCCCGGATACACGTTTCAGCCGATCATGAGCGATGCAGCGCTGACGAGTTCGGAGGCGCAGAAGCCCAAGCCGTCGCCGCGGGAGGCCGGCGCGACGAGCGACGCGTCCGATCGGACATTGGACGTCAGCGCTTCGTCAAATTAACGCGCTACCCGCTTTTGCCGTTTCACGCGCCGTCGTGGAAACCGAAGATCTCAAGAAGATCGATGTGCCGACATTGATCCTACACGGCGACGACGACCAGATCGTGCCGACCGCCGACTCGGCACTGCTGTCGGCCAAGATTGCTTTAAGCCCCTCTATTACGAAGGATCCCATCATGGCCACACCGAACGGCTGCATCGACAAACTGTTTCGCGACGCTCGCACTCACAACGCGTGGCTCGACAAGCCGGTTAGCGATGAGACGTTACGCGAGTTATACAACGCGTTGAAATGGGGGCCGACCAGCGCCAATGCCTCGCCGGGCCGCTTCGTATTTATTCGCACTACGAAGAGCAAGCAGAGGCTGAGGGCGTCACTGGCGCCGGGCAACGTGGAGAAGACGATGGCCGCCCCGGTAACGGTAATCGTCGCATACGATCTGCAGTTCTACGAACAGCTGCCGAAGCTGTTTCCGCACAACCCGGGCATGCGTGATCTGTTTGTAGTCAACCCTGCGCTTGTCGAAGTCACGGCGCGGCGCAACTCGTCGCTGCAAGGTGCCTATCTCATTCTTGCAGCGCGTGCGATAGGGCTTGACTGCGGACCGATGTCCGGTTTCGACAACGCAAAGCTAGACGAGGAGTTTTTCGGCGCGGGCAAGGAATGCGAAGGCTGCGAGCAGGAGTTCTTTCCGGCGGGGCACGTGAAGTCGAACTTTCTGTGCAATCTCGGCTACGGAGATCGAGGAAAGCTCTTGCCACGTAGTCCTCGCCTCGAATTCAAAGAGGCGTGCACACTGATGTGAAGTGTGTCCTTCCAGTGGGTTTGGCCTCCAACGAGTGGCGCGAGCAACCCGGAGCGTGCGCAGATCACTATGGTCCTTCCTAAGGACAAAGCTGCGTCTATGGGTTCGGCACATCTGAGCCGTCCAGGGGTGAAGCCCAGTCGATTGGCTCCCGCGCGCGCGTACTGGGCTACAAACTCTCAAACCTCCGGCGGTGCCTCGTAGTCGCTTCCCGACTCCCGCTGCCACGCGCTACATCCTACCTCGGGAAGATTCGCCGGCCATGTTTCTGGTCGGGTGCAGCGTAGACGTCTATCAGCGCCGGTCCAATCGATAGGAGCGCCCGCATAGACCCCGGATCCCAAGGGGAGTCTCTCATTCGATATACTGGGCCCTCGGGCTGCCACGGGGTCGGGGATCATAGCGAGCTTCGCGATCCATGCAGTGGGCTTCCGGCCCTCGGTGAGTCTTTTTACGCTGCCGGATGTGCTTTGCGCTTACCTCGAGCTTAGCGAAGATTCCTGTGCGAACGACGGCCCTAGCAAGTCCGTACCGGAGCCGGCGACCGTCGCCTTACTGCTCATTGGGCGCGTTGTTGCGGTTGGAGGTCTGCCACGCACGTCAAGGCGGCTGTAATCGCAATTTAGCCACAAAAGGAGGCGTATTTTATGAAGGTATCCTACGGTTGGTATTCAGCTCCAGCTCGAGCCGCATTCGTATCGCTGGCGATAGTGGTCGCGTCGCCTTTCGTCACGGCGCAATCTTTACCGTCGGTGCAGGCCCAGTTCTCAACTGACACCATCGACCTACGCTCGCCAGGCATCGTTACGGTGGCATTGAGAGCAACGACCGGCGATCTTGCTGGTTGCACGTTGACTAACCTGCACAT